>Ga0070738_10002227_pt1 | contig 31111 bp, 30 predicted proteins | sample Coa_R2_2_FD_66446 | JGI IMG/M metagenome (GOLD analysis project Ga0070738, IMG submission 66446) | Surface soil microbial communities from Centralia Pennsylvania, which are recovering from an underground coalmine fire - Coalmine... | ecosystem: Environmental > Terrestrial > Soil > Unclassified ...
GCCGCGGCTGGGCTGAACTGCAGGACGACGGTTCCCTCAAGGGCGAGATCTCCCTCGACAACGGTGATGACATTGCCTTCATCGCTCGCCGTTAACCGACTTCTTCAACAGCCTGCTAGACCATTCCCGTTCCCGGCCCACTACAGGAGCCAGTCGCACGGCACGCCCACCGTCGTATCGGCAATTGCCGTGCGATGGGAGCCGGCCCGCTCTTTCGCGCGGTCTCCGCCGCTATCGAGCCCTGCTGACGGCTGGCACACGAGAGGAGCTTTCGGCGAATGCACCAAAGGTCACGAGTCTTATGCCGAATGGCAATGAGCCCGATGAACCTTTGATGTCCCAACTGCGATTCGTGAACGTAGTGCTGCGGCCGGCCGTGTCCGTTGCGTCTGCCGCTTCACAACGCAGAGGAGATCGAAATGGCATTCGACGTCAGCTTCCTGAAGTACGTGAACGTTTCCGAGAACGTAGACATCGACAAGTCGATCGATGTCAGCGCGCACGTCTTCGGCAATTCCGCCTTGGCCAACGCGACCGCCGACGCGCTCGGGCATAACACGACCACCGAGACACTGACCCAGACCAGCGTGGCGCAGGGCATTGGCTCCAGCTCGGTTTCGGAGTCGCTCTCGGCGACGAACGGATCCTTCTGGCACTGGTGATCGTGCGGTGCCGGCGGCGGCAAGCTGCCGCCGTCGGCACCGTTTCACTAGCGAGGCAGTATGTCATGACCTCCCACCGCGACCGACAGTTCCGCTTCACGGCAAACGACTGCGGCCGAAAGGTTCAGATCGCTCTGGACCAGACCAACAGCGTCAGCCGGGCGCAGGCGAAGGTGACAGCAACCGGCATTTCTTCGAGTGCTTCGCGGACGTCGACCGGCAAGGCTCGAATGGCGGGCGCAGTAGCGGCAACGCTCAGCCAGCGGTTTCGCTTCAAGCTCGTCGACTAATCCGCTTGTGGTTCGCGGGAAGGACAGAGGCAGATGCCGAAAAGAAGGCGCGGCGCGTTGCATTCAGCCGATGGCAGTTCGGGCGATCGAACGGAACTCGAGCGCGCAATCAAGGCCTGCGGTCCGGCGCTCGCCACCTGCGCCTTGTTCAGCCTGGTGATCAACCTGCTCATGCTGGTGTCACCGTTGTACATGCTGCAGGTCTATGATCGCGTGCTCACCACCGGTCGCATCGAGACTCTCGTGATGCTGACGCTGATGGCCACGACGGGCCTGGCGATAATGTGTGCGCTCGACGCGCTGCGGACGTCGGTCACGATCCGCATCGGTGGCTGGCTGAACGAACAGTTGGGGCCGGCGTACCTCGCTTGTGCGGTACGGGACCGGCTCAGGGGAGGAGGTGCAGGCGCCGAACATCTGCGCGACATCTCACAGATCCAGAACTTCATCGCTACGCAAGGTCTGACCGCCTTCTTTGACGCGCCCTGGGTGCCGATCTTCGTGGCGCTGATTTGGGCACTCCACCCCGCATTGGGGGCGGTAGCGATCGGCGGCGCGATCGTCCTGTTCCTGCTCAGTATCGCCAACGAGATTGCAACCCGCGGCGCGACGCGCGTCTCCAACAGCAACCAGATTGAGGCCAACCTTCTGGCGGATGCCACGATCCGCAACGCGGAGATCGTTCAAGCGATGCATATGCTACCGGCGATGACGCGCCGGTGGGCTGTCATCAACGCCACCGTGATCGATGCGCTGCGGCGCTCTGGCGACATCGGCGGACTGATCCTGGCGACGACGAAGTTCGTTCGCTTTTTCGTGCAGATTGGCATCCTGGCGGTGGGCGCCGCACTGGTGGTGAAGTCCGAGCTCACCTCAGGCTCGATGATCGCGGCGTCCATCCTGCTTGGCCGTGCTTTGGCGCCGGTCGAGCTCGCGATCTCGATGTGGCGCAATTTCACGACTGCGCGGATATCCTACGCGCGGCTCAAGAAAGCGATCCGGCAAAATCCGACGCCGCCGACCCGTGCCTTGCTGCCGTCGCCGAAGGGCAGGCTCTCGGTCCAGGAAGTCACCTATCTTACGCCACACTCCGGCCAAATCATCATCAGTCAGGTGTCCTTCCTGGTCGAACCGGGCGAGGCTCTGGCAATCATCGGGCCATCCGGCGCAGGAAAGAGCACGCTTTGCCGGCTGATGGTCGGGCTGGCGGTTCCAAACACCGGCGAGATCCGCCTCGACGGTTCTCCCATCCACCACTGGGATGGCGAGCAGATCGCCCGGCATGTCGGCTTCCTTCCGCAAGACGTCGAACTGTTCGCAGGGACCGTCAGCGACAACATTGCGCGCATGCAGGAGGCGGATGACGCATCGATCCTGAAGGCCGCCCAGCTCGCGCGGGCCCACGAGATGATTCAGACCCTCCCGCAGGGCTATGACACGATGATCGGCGCGCGCGGTGTCCGGCTGTCGGGCGGGCAACGCCAGCGCATCGGTCTCGCGCGTGCGGTCTTCGGCGATCCCCGCTTCATCGTGCTCGATGAGCCGAATGCCAATCTCGACCAGACGGGGGAGGCCGCCCTTACCGAGGCGATCGAGCATCTCAAAGAGGCGGGCGTCGCCCTCATCATTGTCGGCCACCGGCCGTCGACGCTGGCGGTAGCCAACAAGGTCGTCTTCCTGAAGGAAGGCCGTGTGGAAATGTTCGGCGAACGGGACCAGGTGCTTGAGGCCTTGAGGGCCCGCGCTACCGAATCGCCGCCTAACGTCCAGGACAGGCAAGGACAGCGCTCGCTGTCGCCCAAAGGGCCAACGGAACGCGGCGTCCAGCCCCAACCAATGGCAGGCGCTTCATGAGGCAATCCGTAGAAAGCATACCGCAGCCATTCGACCGGTTCGCGACCACCAGCATGATATTCGCTTCGTCGAGGCCGGACGTTCGGTGGCCGGCGCGCGTAGGCAACGCCCTCATCCTGTTGTTCGCCGCGGCCTTGGGGGGCTGGGGCGGATTCGTCCACCTGGATGGAGGCGCTATTGCGCCGGGCGTGATCAACCCCGATAGCGGCAAGAAGACGATTCAGCACCTCGAGGGTGGCATAGTCGCCGAGTTGCCGGTCCATGAAGGCGCGGTCGTGAAGGCCGGCGACCCGCTCGTCGTGCTCGAGAGCACGCAAGCGCGCGCCCAGTACGAGCAGCTTCTCGAGCAACACCTGTCCTTGCTCGCTCGCAAGGCCCGGCTGGACGCCGAGAAAGCGAATGCCAATCGCATCCGCTGGCCCGCTGAATTGCAGAGCTCCGATCCGCATGTCCGGAGCATTGTCGCGGCCCAGCAGGAAATGTTCGAGACCCGGCGCTCCACCTATGTTTCGCGGCTGGACATCCTCGCCCAGCGGATGGAGCAGCAGGTCCATCAGATCAAGGGATACGAGGTGCAGGTAGAAAGTGCCACCCGGCAGATCGACTACGTCTCCCAGGAACTGACCGCGAAAGAGTATCTCGTCAATCGCGGGCTCGTGCCCAAACCCGAGGTGCTCCGGCTGAAGCGGAGCGATGCCGAGATAGCCGGCAAACGCGGCGAGTACCTGGCTGAAATCGTGAAAGCGCAAAAGCAGATTGGCGAGACCAAGATGCAAATCCTGGCCGAGCAGGCCCAGCGTGCGGACCAGATTGCGGACGAGCAGGACAAAGTGCGGGCCGAGCTCGCCGCGGTAAATGAAAAGCTGGGGGCGAGCGCCGACGTGGTCAAACGGACAGTCGTTGCATCTCCTGTCGACGGCAAGGTGGTCGATATCAAATTCAAGACGGTCGGCGGGGTCGTTCAACGAGGTGAAACGATCATGAGCGTGGTGCCGACAGGGGACGAGCTGATTGTCGAGGCGCGTCTACAGCCCAGCGATGTCAAAGTCGTGCATAGCGGCCTCGAGGCCAAGATCCGACTGAGCGCCTATTCAAGCCGCATCGTTCCCAACATACCCGGCATCGTGCGCACGGTTTCGGCAGACCGGCTGTATGACGAGAACAATCATCAGCCGTACTACCTGGCTCGCGTGGGGATCGATCGGGTCTGGCTGAAGAGGCTCGCACCTACCGTAGCGCTCATCCCGGGCATGTCGGCGGAAGTGCTGATCGTAACGGAACGACGGACGATGCTCGATTATCTCCTCAAGCCGTTTCGCGACGCCATGTGGCGCAGTTTCCGAGAGACATGACACGCACCGGGCCGAGCAAACCCACTTCAAAGGATTTGTGACAGCTGAAAAGGAGGAACGCTCCATGCGCACACAAGTCAGGAACTGCATGATCGGTCTCTGGCTGATCGCCGTGCCGCTCGCCGGTGCCATGCAACCTATGGCGGTCTGCGCACAAACGCAGTCTACGGTGCCACGGCAACCCACGAGCTACGAGGCTCACCAGGAGCGCATAAACGCCTGGACGGTCGGGCTGGCAGCGGGCCGCATAGAGGGTGCGCCGCTGCGCCTTGCCGCCGAAATCGCCCGCGTGGTGGATGACGGGCCGAACATGGCCGTTCTGCCGATCGTCACACGGGGCCCGACGGAGAACGTCAACGATCTGCTATACCTGCGCGGGGTCGATCTCGCGATCATCAACGCCGACGTGCTGGAAGAGTACAGGTCGGAGTTTCCCGACATCCGGCACCACATTGTGTCTCTGGTCAATCTCTTCCCGTCCGAGCTCCATGTCCTCGTGCGTCCCGAAGTCCAGAGCCTGCAAGACCTGACGGGCAAGAAGGTGAATTTCAACACGCCCGGCACCGCGGCGGCCTATTCGGGCCCCTTGATGTTCAGCCGGCTGGGGATCGACGTCGACAAAACCTTCATTCCACACCAGGTGGCGCTGCAACAGTTGCGCAAGGGCGAGAACGGAATGGCGGCGGTGGTTTTCATTACCGCCAAGCCCGTCGAAGCGTTCACGCATGGGGCTTGGGAGCCCGGCTTCAGATTCCTGCCGGTGCCTTACAACAGCACCTTCGAGGACTACTACATTCCGGCAACGTTGGAGCATGCCGACTATCCTGCGTTCCTGAAATCCGGCGAACGTATCCCGACCGTAGCGGTACCGACGGCCTTGGTGGCGTACAATTGGCCCGCCGGTTCGAACCGTTACCAGCGCGTTGCGCGGTTCGTCGACTCCCTGTTCAGCCGAGTTGATAGGCTTCGCACTCCGGGCTTCGATCCGCAGTGGCGGACACTCAACATTGATGCGCCGGTGCCCGGCCTCAGTCGTTTCGCGCCAGCGCAGGAATGGCTGGAACGCAATTCCCGTCGCGCACAGGTGAAGCCATGAAGCCCGCCTGGATCTACCTTGCTCTCCCGGTTGCGACAGCAGGTACAGCCTTGGCGCAATCTCCAAGCGATGCGACTAAGGAGAGGATCGACGCTTGTTCACGCTTGCCCATCGTGGAACGAATCGAGTGCCTGGAGAAAATCGCGGCGGAGGTTGCCACCCCACTCGAGGCCGACCAATCCGGCATCAACTCGAGCGCGTCGGCAAACACCCCGTCAGCCGGCGCCGCAGCTCCTGACGGTGCCTCGAAGCTTGCCGCGGAGCGTCAGGACTCGATGGGAACTGCCCCAGAAGTTCAGGCCCCGACAAGAACGACCCCGGCCTCGAATCCACCATCGCTGGAGCTTTCGCGAAGCGCAGGACCAAGCGAGGCGACTCATCCGAGTTCTTCGCCTGCAGCCGATACCGGGCGGGATTCGGCGCACTCGGGCCGGATGTCCTCGCCAAGAATGCCGCCGCCTGCGCCTGAGCCCGCCACGCCGGCGCCACCGTCTGCGGCGGCAGCCACAGCGACCAATGCGCCACCAAAGCAGCCAGCCGTTCCACCGCCGGCCCAGTCTTCGACCATGGCAATGCCAGAGTCGGCTGGCTCGCGCGGAATATCCTCGCCAAGAACGTCGCCGCCTGCGCCTGAACCCGCCGCGGCCGCGCCACCGTCTGCGCCGGCAGCCACAGCGACCAATGCGCCGCCAAAGCAGCCAGCCGTGCCACCGCCGGCCCAGTCTTCGACCATGGCAATGCCAGAGTCGGCTGGCTCGCGCGGAGTATCCCCGCCAAGAACGTCGCCGCCTGCGCCTGAACCCGCCGCGCCGGCGCCACCGTCTGCGCCGGCAGCCACAGCGACCAATGCGCCGCCAAAGCAGCCAGCCGTTCCACCGCCGGCCCAGTCTTCGACCATGGCAACGCCAGAGTCGGCTAGCTCGCGCGGAGTATCCCCGCCAAGAACGTCGCCGTCGGCGCCTGAGCCCACCGCGCCCGCGCCACCATCGGCCGCGGCAGCTACAGCGACGAACGCCCCATCAAAGCAGATAGCAGTGGCACCGCCAGCCCCGTCTTCGGCCAAGGTAACGCCGGATTCGGCTGGCTCGCGCGGAATATCCCCGCCAAGAACGTCGTCGCCTGCGCCTGAGCCCACCGCGCCCGCGCCACCCTCTGCGCCGGCAGCCACAGCGACCAATACCCCGTCGAAGCAGCCGGCAGTGCAGTCGCTGGCCCAGCCTTCAACCGCGGTCTCCGTGCCATCGACGACAACCCCGCCCACGACGGTCTCATCGGTCGCTCCCTCGGCCCCACCAAAAGCGCATCCAGTAGCTGGCGCTGTCGACAAATGGGTGGTGAGCGAAACGATGTCTCCCGTCGATTATAGTCCGGTCGCGATCGCAACCGCATCCTCCCCGACGGCATCCTCCCTGGACGGACAGCGGGGCTCGCCGATCAAGCTCTCGATCGAGTGTCGCGGCGGGCGGAACGACGTCGTTTTCGGGGGAGCGATCTTCGCTCGCGCCGAAGGACATACCGTCTCTTATAGCGTCGACGACGGTCGTACCTGGGCTCCCGTGGCGACGATGCAGCCGTCGACGACAGGCGTTGCTCTGAAGGGGGACGCGGTGCCCTTCCTTCAGGCGCTGCCGCGGGAGGGCACACTGGTTTTTCGTTTCGCCGGTTACTCGGGGCCGGCAGTCGAAAGCCGCTATGCGCTTCCTGCCCTGAAGTCGGTTTTGGACCGGCTGTCCAAGGCGTGTCGCTGGCCGGGAAGATGATGAATGACCTCGAACGAGTAGGACACTCAAATGACAAGCTTAATGCACGCAATGAAACCAGCGGCGCTCTGCTTGGCCATGCTGGTCGTCGTGGCACCGCTCGCCTCCAGCCAAGTGAATGAGATGTCTCCGCGGGCGGGTACGAGCTCTAAGAAGGTGCATCGCGTCGTGGTTCAAGTCGATAGCGGCGAGCGGAGCAAGATGAACCTTGCACTCAATAACGCAACCAACATCGAGCAATTCTACAGAGCGCGCGGCGAGAAAGTGGAAATCGAAGTCGTCGCCTTCGGCGATGGCTTGCACATGCTGCGAGATGACACTTCTCCGGTGAAAGATCGGCTCAAGGCCATCACTGCGGAGATGCCGACGATCTCGTTTAGCGCCTGCGGCAACACCCTGAAGAAGATGCTCAAGTCGGAAAACAAGAACGTACCCTTGGTGACCCAGGCGAAGCTCGTAGAGTCGGGCGCTGTGCGCGTGGTCGAGTTGCAGGAACAAGGGTGGACGTACGTAAAGCCCTGATCGCTTCTGCGACCTCGCATACTCGTCAGCGTGTTCGCCTTCTGCGGCAGGGGTCGCACGACCTGCGTCCACACCTCCTCGCTGGCGATGAAGCCGCGCGCCTCGGCTCATCCCGCGCGAGACGACGCTGGGCGTCTCGCCGGCATTCAGGCCGCGAGCTTCAGGCCGAAGCCCTCGAGGCTGGGTGCGATGCGCTCGGTGATCAGCCCGACCTTGCGCAGGTTGCGCACGAGCCCGTCATGCAGGTCGCGGCGGAAGTATTTGCGGAAGGCGGTCTCGTCGCCGCCGGCGGCGCGCTGGCGGCGGAACTGCTTGATCTCGTCGAGCTCGCCCTTGCCGAAGCCCAGCTCCTGGTAGACCGCGAGCGGGAAGGTGCCGGCGAGCGTGCGGCCGAGCGCCCATACCGCGAAGTCCTCCATCTCGCGATGCTCGGCGTCCGTCGCCTGGGCGACGAGGTCGGGCAGGGAGAGCATGGCGAACCCCATGTGGCGCGCCTCGTCCTGCAGGATACGGCGGCAGACCTGTCTCAGCACGGCGTCCTTCGAGGACTCGGCGAGCATGCGGAACAGAGACACCGCGAAGGTCTCGGCGACCAGCTGCAGGCCGATCGTCTTGAGGTACCAGGAGGAGGTGCCGAGCAGCGTGTCGAAGATCTCGCGCACATTGCCGCCCACCGGATAGATCTCGCCGTCGAGCCGGAGGTCGATGTAGCGCTGCAGCACCTCGTTGTGCCGGGCCTCGTCCGCGACCTGGGTCGACTGGAAGAGCTTGGCGTCCTGGCCCTGCACGCATTCGACCAGCTGGCTGCACAGCAGCATCGCGCCGTGCTCGCCCTGTACCAGGGTCGACAGGCGCCAGCGCGTGACGCGGCGGTTGAGCTCGATGCGGTCGGCCTCGGACGTGGCGTCCCAGAAGCGCGTGCCGTTGATGTCGACCAGGTCGTCGGAGATCAGCCCGCCGTCGCCCTCGAGCGGCACGGACCAGTCGATGTCCTTGGCGGCGTTCCATTGGTCGACCTTCGCCTGCTCGTAGAGCCGGCGAAGGTCCGACTGATCACTGCCGTAGTCGTGGCGGAAATGCGCTGTGTTACGCGTCTCGACCTGGTGTCCGTTGGTCACGGCATTCCTCCCAGTCGCCATATTTGAACAAATGTTAGAGGCGGCGGGCGGCGCTGTAAACCACTGGCCGCGGTCACCTCGCCAGTTGAACGCGGGGCTGGTGTACGGGCCGGGCCGGGCCCCAGCCTGTCGCCAGGGCAGCCAGACCTACGGAATCATCCGGCGGGCCGTTGCCGCGCCACACGATGTGCAGGTCGGGGCGCAGCAGGAAGACCGACGCGCCGTAGACCTCGCGCACGCGCTTTTCGTCGAGCTGCAGGACCTCGATCGGCGCGCCGCGCTCCTTAAAGGCGGCGACCAAGGCTGACACGTCGCCATCGCCCCTGTCGCTGTCGCCCCGGAGGTCGAGCAAGGTGTAGTTGTCGCCCAGCCGGTCCTGCAAGGCGCTGCCGTCACGGAGCCACATGTGCGGGATGCGCGCGTCCGGCACGGCTTTCGGCACGTAGCGGCTGATTTCCCATTCGGCCTTGTTGCCCGGCTCGTCGGCGATCAGGGCAGAGCCGGCGTAGGAGTAGCCCGCCTCGACGCCGACCATGCCGTGCATGCGGCGGTGATTGACGTCGAACGACGCTGCGATCTCCTGGCGGTGCGCGGCGCCCTCGGGTGTGTCGGCGTTGATCTTGTCGAGCTTGAGCTTCGCGCGCCAGATCGGCACGCCAGCCGCGGCCCAACTGGTCGCCTCGACGTTGCGCACGCCGACCGGCCGCCGCTCGTTCTCATAGCCGTCGAGCAGGCCAGGGCCGCCCCAACCGTGGATCGTGCCGGCAAGCTTCCAGGAAAGGTCGAAGGCGTCGCCCACGCCGGTGTTCATGCCGAGTCCACCGGTCGGGATGACGAGATGGATCGCGTCGCCGGCGAGGAACACGCGGCGGTCGCGATAGTGGTCGGCGATCAGCAGATTGTGCCGCCATGGGATGACCTGGAGAATCTCGAACGGGCAGGGGAAGCCGATCAGGTCTTCGATCACCGGCCTGAAGTCGGTGTCGGCCGGCAGCGAGGAGTGCAGGGTGAACTCGGTGCGGCAGCCCTGGGCGATGATGGTCGAGCCGGCGGCGTCGACGAAGTTGTAGTGCCGGCCGTGCCCGGTGCGGATGCGCTTGTAGAGCTCGTCGGACTTGAAGATCACCTGCACCAGGTCGCGGATGCGGCCGCGGCCGTCGAGCTTGATGCCGAGCTTCTTGCGCACCCGGCTGCTGCCGCCGTCGCAGCCCACCAGGTACGACGCGCGCAGCGTTTCGTCGCGGCCGTCGACAGTGCGTGCCGACAAGGTCACACCATCGGCGTCCTGCGCAAGGTCCACCAGTTCGCAGCCATAGCGGACGGTGACGTTGGGCGTGCTCTCCGCCACCTCCTTGAGCAGCGGCTCGAGCTTGTTCTGCGACACGAGCTGATAGGGCTCGAGCAGCCAGCGTCCATCTTCGCTTTCGGCGATCTGCTTGCGCCGCTCGGCGACCGATGGATATTCCAGCACCGCGATCGGGGGCTCGCTGAGCCGCGAGCAGAGATAGACGTTCATCGAGTTCTCGGGCGGATAGCCCAGCGCGCGCACGCGATCGGCGATGCCGATCCGGCGATAGAGCTCCATGGTGCGCGCGTTGGAGCGGTCCATCTTGGGGTAGGGCGCGGTCGTCCGATTGCGCTCGATCAGGGTGCAGCGCACGCCGCGCCGGCCCAGGTCGATCGCTAGGGTCAGGCCGACCGGACCGGCACCGGCGACGATGACCTCGGCATCGTCCGCACTCATGCGATTTCGCCCACCGTCGACATGCGCGGATCGCGGTAGGAGCCCCAGGTGTCGAAGTTGAGCGGCGTCGGCTCGATCACGCGCGGCGCCCGCGCGCCGACCTCGGGGAACTCCTCCATGCCGAAGCTGTATTCGAGGGTCATGCCGTCGGGATCGAGGAAGTAGAGGAACACGCTGGTCGAGGCTAGATGCCGACCCGGCCCGTACACCACCGGAACGTCCTTCGCCTTCAAGCGCGCCAGGCCGCGGCCGACATCGTCGATCTCGGTGACCATGAAGTTGAGATGGTTGAAACCGCGCTTGCCGCCCTGGGCGATGCCGATGCCGTGATGGTACGGGTTTGGGAAGGCGCGGAAGAAAGTGATCGCCTCGCCGAGGCTGTCGGACTGGGCGAAGTTCAGCACGTCGCGGAAGAAGGCGACCGCCTCACGATGGCGCGGTGTCGTCCAGACGACGTGCCCGAGCCGCTGGATCCGGGCGACGCTGGCCTCGAACGGCTCCGAGCGCGTTCCAGCCGGCAGCCGGTAGAACTCCATGGCCGCGCCGGTGTTGGGCTCGATCATGCGTGTCGCACGGCCGAGACCGCGGGCCGCGCATTCCTCCGCACTCAGCGCTTCGTGGCGCACACCGTTGGCGTCGAGGCGCTGATGCAGGGCCTCGAACTGCCGCTCATCCTCCAGCATCCAGCCGCCGCGCTTGAAGCCCGGCCGGTCTGCCGGGTGCAGCACGACGGCATACGGATCCTCGGAGCACTTGAAGCGGACCTCGCCCGCAGGGCCCCGTCCGGCGGGCTGCAGGCCGACGATCTCGCGATAGAATTCGGCCGACCGTTCGAGATCGGTCACCATCAACTCGACATAGCCGAGCTTCCTGTAGCGGATCATGCTAAAGCTTAGGCGAGATATGAAGCCTTCGGCAAATCTGCTCTGGCTCGGCGCCGCGGTCTCGTTGAGCGCCTTCGTCTCGGCGTATGTGGTCGCAATGTTCGTGGCCGATCGGCTGACCGACTGCACGACGCCGGCAGTGCTGCCGGTCGCCTACTTCATCATGTTGGGCTACGGCCTAATCGCGGCCCAGGTCGGCATCATGGACATGGTGAATGCGGGGCGCCCGCCGCCTTACGTCGACGAGCTGCAGTGGGCAAGCTTCGTGGTGATCGGGCTTGGCGCGTTCTGGGTTGTGCTGCAATACAGCGTCTGGCTGCTGCTGGGTTTCCTGATCCTGTTCTTCGTGCCGCTGGGCGCGGTCTATCTCATAGTCGGCATGCCCGTTTTCGCGGCGGTCTTGCGGCTCTACGAATGGGTCGTGCCGGACCTCGAGGCGTCGACCGCGTGGCCGGCGGCCGTCCCGGCGTTGGCGCCGTTCATCGTCTTTCCGCTCCACGATATCGACGCGCGGTGTGTGATGTAGCGATGTGGTAAGCTTCCAGCCAAACCCGGGAGCGAAACCATGGCGGACTACGATCTGATCATCCGCGGCGGCACGGTGGCCGATGGCACGGGCAATGGCACGCGCGAGGCCGATGTCGCCGTCAAGGACGGCAAGATCTCCGCGGTCGGCAAGGTGTCGGGCAAGGGCGCCGAAGAGATCGACGCGAAAGGCCTGCTGGTCACGCCGGGCTTTGTCGACATCCACACCCACTATGACGGCCAGGCCGTCTGGGATTCCCGCCTGCAGCCTTCGAGCTGGCACGGCGTCACCACCGCGGTAATGGGCAATTGCGGCGTCGGCTTCGCGCCGGTGCGGGCGCACGACCGCGACCGGCTGATCGAATTGATGGAAGGCGTCGAGGACATCCCGGGCGTCGCCCTGCATGAGGGGCTGAGCTGGGCATGGGAATCGTTCGGCCAATATCTCGATGCGCTCGAGGCGCGGCCGCGCGACATGGATCTCGGCGCCCAGCTGCCGCACGGCGCGTTGCGTGTGTTCGTGATGGGCGAGCGCGCGGCCAGGCTGGAGGAGGCGACGCCCGAAGAAGTCGCGCAGATGCGTGCCCTGACGACCGAGGCGATGCGCGCCGGCGCGTTAGGCTTCTCGACGTCGCGCACGCTCAACCACCGCACCGTGAAGGGCGACCCGACGCCGTCGCTGCGCGCCTCCGAAGCCGAGCTGCTGGGCATTGCGCTCGGCATGAAGGACGCCGGCTCAGGCGTGATCGAGTTCATCTCCGATTTCAACACGCCCAGCCCCGAGAGCGAGTTCGAGATGATCGACCGCCTGCTGGGCGCGAGCGGCCGGCCCTTCTCGGTGTCGCTGGCCCAGGCCCACAAGCGGCCGGACGGCTGGCGCCGCCTGCTCGGCCTGGTCGAGCGGCTGGCCAGCAAGGGCCATGCAGCCAAGGCACAGGTGGCGCCGCGGCCGATCGGCGTGCTGCAGGGTCTGCAGGCCTCCCGCATCCCGTTCTCGATGTGCGCCTCGTACAAGGCGATCGCCAAGAAGAGCGTGGCCGAGCGCGTGGCGATCATGCGCGACCCGGCGTTCCGCGCGAAGCTGCTGGAGGAGAGCCACGAGCCGCTGCGCTCAGACATGGCTGCGCGCCTCACTGACTACGATCGCATGTTCCCGCTTGGCGATCTGCCGGACTACGAGCCGGCGCAGGAGTCCTCGCTGGGCGCGCAGGCCCGCCGCGAGAATCGCGATCCGCGCGAGGTGATCTACGACTACCTGGTCGCGAACGAGGGCAGGAACTTCATCTTCTCGCCGTTCGCCAACTTCGCGCATTACAACCTCGACTGCTGCAGCGAGATGATGCAGAGCCCGCACACGCTGATCGGCCTGGGCGACGGCGGCGCGCATGTCGGCATCATCTCCGACGGCTCGTTTCCGACCACGCTGCTCTCGCATTGGGGTCGCGACCGCGCGCGCGGCAGGCTCGACGTGGCTTGGCTGGTCAAGCGCCAGACGCAGGACAATGCCCGGGCCGTCGGACTCGACGATCGCGGCGTGATCGCGCCGGGCTACAAGGCGGACCTCAACGTCATCGACTTCGACAGGCTCGGCGTGGAGGCGCCGGTGATGATGTGGGACCTGCCGGCCGGCGGCAAGCGCCTGCTGCAGAAGGCCCGCGGCTATCGCGCCACCATCGTTTCGGGCGCGGTGACCTATCGCGACGGCGAGGCGACCGGCGCGTTGCCGGGCAAGCTGGTGCGCGGTCCGCAGATCGCGCGGTAGGTCGCGGCGATCAGCTCGTCGACCAGGGGAGGCGGCGGTTCGCGGCGCTCGAGGTGCTGGCGCACCGACGCGATCGGCACCTCCGCCAGCACGAACGTCGAGCGGCGCAGCTCCGGCGCGCCGGCGCGACCGAAGGTCCGGCGTGCGAATGATTTGAGACAGCCCTCGAAGCGCTCGGCCTGATCGCGCACGCCGCGCTTGAGCGGCGCGGGCCAATCGCCCTGGACAAAGTCGTGGCGGCTGTAGAGCAGCAGCAGCCGGGCATCGTCGAGATGGCGGCGCACCCAGGCTGGCGTGTGCAGCGCCGCCGCCAACCCGTCGCCGGCCTCGATCGCGGCGACGAAGTCCCGCTGGTAGGCCAGAACCGTCGTGAGCCACAACTCGCCCAGCAGCAGGTCCCGCGAGGCGAAGCGGTAATAGAACGAGCCCTTCGGCGCCTTGAGCTGCGCCGTGACCGACTCGACCGTGACCGCCGCCGGTCCGCGCGCGGCGGCGATCGCCCGCGCGGCGGACAGGAAATCGGCATTCTCGAACAGCGCGCGTCCCATGAGATGTAGACTATATGGTCTAGACTATTTCGTCCACATATGCAGAGTCGGACGATCGATCACGATGGAGGATTCGATGCTGCACGAGCTTCTTGCCGGCGCTGCGAGAACCATGGCCAGCGTGCGCTATTGCTGGCTGATGACGAGCGCCGAGGACGGCGTTCATGCCCGGCCGATGGGGCGCCTTCCGGCCGAACCGGGGGAGGATGCGCTGACCGTCCGCTTCCTGGCCGACGGCCGCTCGCGCAAGGTGGCGGAGATCCGCCGCTGCAGCAGGGTGATGGCGATCTACGAGCATCAGCCGAGCGACGGTTATGTCGCGGTGACGGGCACGGCTGTGCTGCAGGGCGACCCAACGGTGGTGTGCCGGCGCTGGAGGCGCGGCTATGAAGCGTATTTCCCGAGCGAAGCCGACCGGGCGCACGCCCTCTTCGTCGAGCTCTCGATCGAGCGGATGGAACTGTGGATTCGCGGACTCACGCCCGAGCCGTTCGGGATGAAGCCGACGGTGCTCGAGCGTGAAGGGGAGTCCTGGCGCCTGGTCGGCGCTTAGTCGTCGGCGTCTAATCGACCAGATCGTACTCGAGACGCACCTGATCGACGATCTTGACCAGAGCGGTAAAGCAACCGGGCTGCAATTCGGTGAATCCGTCGACCGTCCAGTTCGGCGCCCCTGCGCGACGGACGGGGAGCGCCTTGGGCAGTGCCGCGACACAGCCGCGGAACTTCGGCTCGCGGGCGGCCAGCCGTTCGATGCGGTCGCTGAGATCGGCGTGGATGACTTCGGCCGTCGCTCGCTTCTTGATCGTCACGGGCTGCAGGACGTCTGCAGTGTCGAGACGCTGAAGAAACATATCAGGCATCGTTCGGCTCCTTGTACGCGGGCCTTCGGGAGGGGCGGCCCATTCTGCCATACGAGCGCGCTGGCTCAAGCGTGCCCTGTCCGAGTCAAGAAGCCGCAGCCCTCGCTGCCATCGTGTTGCCACGCAGCTGGGGGATCACACGCTCGCCGAATGCGGCGTACCACTGCTTCAACACGTCCGGCGTCTGGGACCGGTTGAAGTTTGCGGCAAAGTGACCGGCGCCGGCCGCTCGGCACTGCTCGATGATCTGCGTCGCCACTGAATCGACGCTGCCGGCGACGACTTCGTCGTCGCCGATCGAGAAGGCGTGCGCGGTCGGTGTGTCGAGCACCGCCGGCCGGTCGGGCGTATCGAGACGTGGGTCTGCTTCGAGGTACTTGCGCATGTTCCGCAGTACCGCGTCGACAACCGCGTCGCGGTCATCGTCCTCGCCCAACATCGTGACCTGGCGGCGAATGCACAGATCTTCCGGCCCCACGCGCCGGCCGATCTTGCAGGCCTCGTCGCGGAAGGCGTCGAAGATGTCGATGATCTTGCCGAGGGGATGGAAGCCGGTGCAGAGCTTGGCACCACGTCGGGCTGCCTTGCGCGCCGATGATTCGCTGACGACGGTGACCCAGACGGGCGGAGATGGCTGCTGCACCGGCCGCGGCGTGAGCCGGAGGTTGTCGAAGTTCCAGAACCTGCCGTGGTGCGAGATCACCGGGGTCTTGAGCGCAGCATCGAGGATGTCGAGCACCTCGTCGTTGCGCGCCCGCGCCTCGTCAGGTCCGAGACCGACCTTAGCCATTTCATTGGGAATGCCGGCCGCCGTTCCGATCTCGAGCCGGCCGCCGGTGAGATGGTCCAGCATGCCGATCTCCTCAATCAGCTGCCACGGCGCATGATAGGGCGCCACCATGCCCAGTGTTCCCAGCCGCAGTCGCTTCGTTCGTGATGCAAGGTTTGCGATCAGCAGGTTGGGCGCCGGCGAATAACCGGCGCCGAAATGGTGCTCGCTGAAGAAGATGCCTTCGAAACCTGCCGGCTCGGCGCTCGCCCACAGGTCGAGATAGGCATCGAAATAATGCTGCGAGCGCGGCGCGTCGAACGCCTCCTGAAGGTCGGTCGGTACGCCAAAGAATTCGAAGATCCAGGGTTTGATCATGGCCGCAGGGTCGAGGTCGCTGCAGCCGGCGTCAAGCGTCCAGCCATCGTCGGCGATTCCAGCCGCGCAGGGTAGAAATGTCGCCCGCTTAAGAGCCCTGTCACGCATGTGATAGTGCCTTTGATAGTGCGTGATGGGCCCGCCGCCTTCGCATGATGGGCGCGCGTCTCGTGGCCGGACTCCGGCAAGGAAGACTGCTGAGCGAGCTCAGTCGGCCTTGATGCCGTTGTCCCTGATGACCGTGAACCAGCGATCCTGCTCGGCCTTCTGGAAGGCAGCGAATTCCGCGGGTGTACTGCCGACGATCTCCATGTCGATCTGCTCGGCGAACTTCTGCCGCACGTCGTTGGCCTGCACGGCCTTCACCAACTCGCCATGCATGCGCTCGACGAGCGGCTGCGGCGTTCCTGCAGGGGCATAGACGCCCCACCACGAATAGGTCGGGTAGGTCTTGAGGCCGAGCTCGCCGAGCGTCGGCACGTCGGGCAGGGTTGCCAGACGCTTGTCGCCCGTCAGCGCCAATGGCCTGAGCTTGCCGCTGCTGAAGTGCGGACGCAGTGCGCCGAGGGTCGTGATCGACGTGTCGGTCACGCCCGCCAGCAGGTCCTGCACGGTCGGCCCGCCGCCCTTGTAGTAAATCTGGTTGAGCTCGAAGCCGTTGGCCTTCTGCAGGTACACCGCCAGCAACAGTGCGCCGCTCGCCGACAGGAGGCCGATGCTGGGCTTGCCCGGCCGCTGCTTCGCATCGCTCATGACGTCGGCAAAACTCCTGTAAGGGCGGGCGGGCGGGCAGGCCGCGGCGAGCGGCGCACGCCCGATCAGCATGACGTTCATCAGGTCGGCGTCCTTGTACGTCAGGTTGGGCGTGAAGGCCGGGCTCAGGATGTGGCTGTCGAAGGTGATCATCCACGTCATGCCGTCGGGCGGCGCCTTGGCGGCGATCGCCGCGCCGATCGCACCGGCGGCGCCCGGCTTGTTGTCGATCACCATGTTCCAGCCGGTGTTGTCCGCCACCTTGGCGGCAAGGATGCGCGCCACGGGATCGGTCGTGCCGCCGGGCGGGAAGGGCACGACCACGCGGATCGGCCCCTTCGGCCAGTCGCTGCCTTCTCCACGGACAATGGCTGGAACACCGAGCGATGCCGCTGCGCTGCCCGCCAGCACGGCGCGGCGAGACATTCCCGTCATTGCAATCCTCCCCGGACTCTACTCTCGGTTTTCAGTCCGGGGAGGGTATCATGGATGTCCGGCGAGGCAGGGCAGCGTCTGGAGTTATTTCAGCCGGTCGATCAGCTTGTTGCGCACGGTCTCGTCGTTCTGCGCGACCTTCATGATGCCGAGATATTCCTGGACCGAAAGGCCCTGGTCCGTGACCGCCTTCGTGACGTCGCGGTCGGCATCGTCGCGAATCTTCTCCTTCTCCGAGTCGGGCGCCTGCGCCAGCTTCTTCTTGTAGCTGTCGCTGACGGTGGAGACTTTCTTCACGGCAGCGGCGGTGGCGTCGAGTTTCTTGTCGGTGATATCGGATGCCGTCATTGGGGCGGCGGTCGGCGCCGTCGATGGCGATGAGGCGGGCGACGACGATTGAGACGAGGACGGCGGCGGCGAGGCCTGCTGGTTCTGAGCGTGCGCCATCGGAATGAGCGCCAAGCTGGCGACGCCGAGACCGATCGCGAGAGACTTGCTGATGGCGTGCATGTCGAACTCCCTCTGGACTGAAGGAGGTAACGCCCGGCGCGCGGGTTGGTCGAAGGAACCGCGGCGCGGTTCCCTCGACTGTGCGCTAATCACCTTTGATGTCGTTTTCCCTGATGACCTTGAACCAGCGCTCCTGCTCGCTTTTCTGGTAGGCGGCAAAAGCCTCCGGCGAGCTGGTCAGGATCTCCATGTTGAACTGCTCGATGAACTTCTTCGTGACATCCTCGACGCGGACCGCCTTGGTGATCTCGGCGTGCATCTTGTCGACGATCGGCCGCGGCACGCCGGTCGGGCAGTAGACGCCCCACCACGAATAGGACGGGAACCCCTTCACACCCTGCTCGATCAGGGTCGGCGTGTCGGGCAGCGCCGGCGTGCGCTGCTCGCCGGTGACGCCGATCGGCCGAATCTTCTTGGCGAGCAGGTGGGGGCTGAACGAGGTGAGGCTCTGGATCGCCACGTCGGTGACGCCGGCCAGGATGTCCTGGTTGACCGGCCCGCCGCCCTTGTACGGGATCAGGTTCAGGTCGACGTCGTTCTCCTTCTTGATCAGCGTCATCAGCACCAGGGCCTGGCTGGCGCCCAGCACGCCGATCGCGACCTTGCCGGGGCGCTTCTTTCCGTCGGCGACGACCTCGGCGAAGGTCTTGTAGGGGCGATCGGGATGCGCGCCGATCGCCTGCGGGGTGCGGCCGATCTGCATGACGTTGAACAGATCGGAATCCTTGTACGGCAGGTTGGACGCGAAGGCCGGATTGAGGATGTGGCTGTCGAAGGTGATCATCCAGGTCTGACCGTCGGGCGGCGACTTGGCTGCGACCGCCGAGCCGACCGCGCCGGTGCCGCCGGGCTTGTTGTCGATGATGACGTTCCAGCCGGTCGTCTCGATCAGCTTGGCCTGGATGATGCGCGCGACGGGATCGGTCGATCCGCCCGGCGGGAAGGGCACGACGATCTTGATCGGGCCCTTGGGCCATTCGCCCAGAGTATCGGCGCGGACGACCGCCGGCGTGGCCAGCAGCGCGGTCGTGCCGGCCAGCAGGGCGCGGCGGCGCACGGTCCGCCCGCGTGAGGTGGTCAACTTTGTCCTCCCTGATTCATTCGTTGTGCTGTCTCCTACACCAGCCGCTTGCACATGGGGAAGCCCGATTCATTCGCGAACCGAGACGTAGAAGGGATTGCCGTCGGGGTCCTTGCCTTCGCAGCGCGTCGCGAGTCCGTCGCCCAGGATCTTCGACATCCTGGCACCGCGGGCGATCAGTTCCGCCCGTGCTGCCTTGATGTCCTCGGCCCAGAAGCCGATCTTGGGCGGGCGCCTGCCCACCTCCGACGTGCCGTTGTGCAGGGCGATGATGCAGCCATTGGCGTCGAACTCCTTCCAGCCCTTTTCGTCCTTGCACAAGGCGAGGCCCAGCACGTCGCGATAGAACGCGACCATGCGCGGCATGGCCTTCGTGAACAGCACGATCCGACGCATCGACAAGGTTGTCATTTCTACCTCCGCGGCACGCTATCCGCGCACAGTTCGAAGTTTTTGCCAAGTCCGGCTGCTGGGGCTATTCACCGAACCATGCGATTCTTCGTGACCCTCCTGTACGTGTTGTCGGCTTTGGCGGCATGCCCACTGCAAGCGGCTGACCGGCTCGATCCCACGCCGCGCGTCGCGGTGGTCTCCGCGTTCGAGCCCGAATGGAAGACGCTGAAGGCTGCCGTCGAGGGCGCCAAGAGCGCCACCGTCAACGGGGTCGAGTTCGTCACGGGCACGCTGGGCGGCCGCTCCGTGGTGCTGTTCCTGAGCGGCATCAGCATGGTCAACGCTTCGATGACCACCCAACTCGCGCTCGACCGTTTCGAGGTCACCGGGATCGTGGTGAGCGGCATTGCGGGCGGCGTCGATCCGTCATTGCATGTCGGCGACGTCGTGGCCGCCAGCCGCTGGGGCCAGTACCTCGAAGCCGTGTTCGCCCGCGAGGCGGCGGGCAAGTTCGAGCCGCCGCCGTGGATGAAGACACCCTATCCCAATCACGGCATGATTTTCCCGATGGACGTCGGCGTGCGCAGCGCCAAGGGCATCGAGAACCGCTTCTGGTTCGAGGCCGATCCCGGCATGCTGGCCGCGGCCGGCAAGATCGGCGCCATCCAGCTGAAGCGCTGTACGGCCGACCAGGCCTGCCTGCACGATACGCCGCGCCTGGTCATCGGCGGCAACGGCGTGTCCGGCCAGGCCTTCGTCGACAACGCCGCCTTTCGGCAATACGTGTTCGAGACGTTCAACGCGCAGGTGCTCGACATGGAGAGCGCGGCCGTGGCGATGGTCGCCTATGCCAACGGTGTGCCGTTCATCGCCTTCCGCAGCCTGTCCGATCTCGCCGGCGGCAACGAGACAGCCAACGAGATGAAGGTCTTCTTCCAGCTCGCCTCGGACAATTCGGCGGCCGTCGTGCACCGATTCCTGACGGTGTGGACGCCACCCCGCTAGAGGGCTATCTACCCGGCCATGTCACTGATCAAAGGCGAAACCGGCGACTGGGAGATCGTGCTGGGGCTGGAAGTCCATGCCCAGGTGATTTCCGAGGCCAAGCTGTTCTCGGGCGCACCGACCGCGTTCGGCGCCGATCCCAACACCCAGGTGTCGCTGGTCGACGCGGCCATGCCCGGCATGCTGCCGGTGATCAATGCGCACTGCGTCGAGCAGGCCGTGCGCACCGGGCTGGGGCTGAACGCCAAGATCAACCTGCGCTCGGTGTTCGACCGCAAGAACTATTTCTACGCCGACCTGCCGCAGGGCTATCAGATCTCGCAGTACAAGGACCCGATCGTCGGCGAGGGCGAGATCGTGATCGACCTCGAGGGCGGCAAGAGCCGGACGGTCGGCATCGAGCGGCTGCACCTCGAGCAGGACGCCGGCAAGAGCCTGCACGACCAGCATCCCTCGCAGACCTATGTCGACCTCAACCGCTCGGGCGTGGCGTTGATGGAGATCGTGTCCAAGCCCGACATGCGCTCGTCGGACGAGGCGGCGGCCTACCTCACCAAGCTGCGCTCGATCGTGCGCTATCTCGGCACGTGCGACGGCAACATGGAGGAAGGCTCCATGCGCTGCGACGTCAACGTCTCGGTACGCAAGCCGGGCGGCGAGCTCGGCACGCGCTGCGAGATCAAGAACGTCAACTCGATCCGCTTCGTGAAGCAGGCGATCGAGTACGAGGCGCGGCGCCAGGTCGAGGTGATCGAGGGCGGGGGCAAGATCGTGCAGGAGACCCGCCTGTTCGATCCCGGTCGCGGCGAAACGCGGTCGCTGCGTTCCAAGGAGGACGCGCACGACTACCGCTACTTCCCGGATCCCGACCTGCTGCCGCTGGTCCTGACTCAGGACTTCGTCGACGGCATCAAGGCCAGCCTGCCCGAGCTGCCGGACGTCAAGAAGGAGCGCTTCGTCTCCGACTACAAGCTCACGCCCTATGATGCAGGCGTGCTGGTGGCGGAGAAGGAGACGGCGGAGTTCTTCGAGACGGTGTGCAAGGGCCGCGACGCCAAGGAGGCGGTCAAGCTGGTCACCGGAGACTTCTTCGCCATGCTCAACCGGCGCGGCGTCGGCATTGCGGATTCGCCAATCAGCGCCGAACATCTCGGCAAGCTCCTGGACCTGCAGAAGGACGGCACGATCTCCGGCCGGATCGCCAAGGACCTGTTCGTCGCCATGGAGGAGACGGGCAAGGATCCCGCCGTGCTGGTCGAGGAGCGCGGCATGAAGCAGGTCACCGACACCGGCGCCATCGAGGCGGCCGCCAAGGCGGTGATCGAGGCCAATCCGGACAAGGTCACCGCCTACAAAGCCAAGCCCACCATGTTCGGCTGGTTCGTCGGCCAGGTCATGAAGGCGACCGGCGGCAAGGCCAACCCGAAGGCCGTCAACGAGACGTTGAAGAAGCTGCTCGACGCATAAACTGTCGCGGCCTCGGTAACGCGTCATGCTCGTTGGACCGCGGAGCTCCAGCTCCGCTCATGAGCGGGCCTTGGAGGCCTGCGGTCCGATGAGCATGAGAAGGCGCGGTGTCAGCGAGACTGAGTCGTCGGTTTGCGCTTGGCGTCCGGCACCGGCTGCACGTTCTCCGCGCGACCCGGCTCGCCTTCGTGCTCGTGTCCGTCAGCCCGCTGCTCCTGCGGCTTGGCGACCCGCGTCAGGTTGAAGGCCGTGTTGATCAGCCCGATATGGCTGAACGCCTGCGGGAAATTGCCCATCAGGCGCTTCTGATGAAGGTCGTACTCCTCCGAAAGCAGGCCGAGGTCGTTGCGGATCGAGAGCAGGCGCTCGAACAGCTTCTCCGCGTCGGCCTTGCGGCCGATCGAGACGTAAGCATCGGCCAGCCAGAAGCTGCAGGCGAGGAAGGCGCCCTCACCGGGCTTCAGCCCGTCGTCCACCTCGTGCGTGCTGTAGCGTTTGACGAAGCCGTCGACCAGCAGCTTTTTCTCGATCGCTTCGACCGTGCCGACGAAGCGCGGATCGTCGGGTTTCACGAAGCCGGTCTGCGCCAGCAGGAGCAGACTGGCGTCGAGCTGGTCGCTTCCATAGGCGGCGCGGAAGGTGTTGCGCTCCTTGTCGAAGCCCTTGTCGCAGACCTCGGCATGGATTGCGTCGCGCACCTCGCGCCATTTCTTGACCGGCCCCTTGAGGCCGTGCTGCTCGACGCCCTTGACGGCGCGGTCGAAGCAGACCCAGGCCATCGCCTTCGAGTAGACGAAGTGCTGCTTGGGCCCGCGCGTCTCCCAGATGCCGTTGTCCGGCTCCTTCCAGACCTCGCACACGTGATCGACCAGCGCGACCTGCAGTTCCCAGCCCTGTTCGGTCGCCGCCAGACCGCCTTTGCGCGACTGCTCGAACGCGTCCATCACCTCGCCGTAGACGTCGAGCTGGAACTGCTGGTGGGCGGCATTGCCCGCCCGCACTGGCCTGGACTCGTCGTAGCCGCGCAGCCAGTCGATCTCCCATTCGGTCAGGCGCCGCTCGCCACGCAGCCCATACATGATCTGCATCTCGCCGGGCGAGCCGGCCACGGCGCGATGCAGCCAGTCGCGCCAAGCTGCCGCCTCGTCGTAGATGCCGGCGTTCATCATCGCCAGCAGGGTGAGCGTGGCGTCGCGCAGCCAGCACAGGCGGTAGTCCCAGTTGCGCTCGCCGCCGGGCTGCTCGGGTAGCGAGGTGGTCGCCGCCGCGACGATGCCGCCGCTCGGCTGGTAGGTGAGCGCCTTCAGGGTCAGCAGCGAGCGCTTGATGGCCTCGGCATGCGGGCCTTCGGTCTTGGTCGCCGAAGTGAAGTCCTTCCAGAACTTCTCGCATTTCTTCAGCCCATCGTCGGGATCGATCGGCGCGGGCAGCTCGAGATGGGACGGCTGGTAGCTCAGCACGAAGGGCACGGTCTTGCCCTTGGTCATGGTGAACTGTGCGACCGTCTTGAAGTTCTCGCCGCGGAAATAGGCGGGCGTGCGCATCACCACCATGTCGGGACCGGCGACCGCGCGCAGGGTGCCGTCCTTGAGACGCGTGACCCACGGAGTCGTCGCGCCGTAGCCGAAGCGCAGCATCAGCTCCATGCACATCGCGACCTCGCCCTCGTCGCCCCGCACGATGCGGATCAAGTCGGAGGAGGGGCCGTGCGGCATCATGAAGTCGATCAGGGTCGCCCTGCCGCGCGCCGTCTCGAACGTGGTCTCGAGGATCATCGTGTCGGGCCGGTAGCGGCGGCTCGTCGACTTGATGTCGTCGTGTGCCGTGATCAGCCAGAAGCCGTTGCTCTGGCCGCCCAGCAGCTTGGCGAACAGCGCATCGGAGTCGAAGCGCGGCCAGCACAGCCAGTCGACCGAGCCGTCGAGCCCGATCAGGGCCGCGCTCTTGCAGTCGCCCACCATGCCGTAGCTTTCGATCGGTGCGCTCATGCGGCCTCGGCGAACTGCAGGACGACCTTGATGTCCTCCGGCCGCCCCTGGAAGGCCTCGTGCCAGCGCTCGAGCGACACCTTGCGCGTGATCATGCGCGACAGCCAGTTCCGGTCCGCCCTGGCGAGCGCGTCGGCGCCCATCTCGTAGTGGCGCTTGTTGGCATTGACCGAGCCGAAGGTCACGAGGTTGCCCAGCACCATGTTGCGATTGAAGGTGCCGAAGTCGAAGGGCAAGGAATGGCCGCTGCTCGACACGCCGGTCAGGCAGACGATGCCGTCGACCGTCGCGCGCTTCATGACGTCGGCGATGACCGTCAACGCACCGGTGCATTCGATGACGATGTCGGCCTGGAACTCTTCCGGCAGGCGGCGCGTGTGGTAGATGCCGCCGAGGTCGCGCACCAGCTCCGGTTTCGGGCCGGTCTCGGCGAGGTCGAGCACATGGATCTCGTGGTTTCGCTGCCGACCCATCAAGGCCGCCAACAACCCGACCGGTCCCCCTCCGGTCACCAGCACGGTCTTCGGCGACCAGCTCCTGGTGCGATGTCCGATTCGATCGATATGGTCCCACGCCTTGGCAAGGATGGTCGCAGGCTCGAGCAGCACGCCCAGCAGCCCGAGCGACGTGTCGACCTTCACCGCGTAGTCGGGTTCGAGCCGGTAGCGCTCGGCGCCGTAGCCATCGAGCGCCTTGATGCCGCGCTCCGTATACTGGCCGTTGCGGCACATATCCCATTCGCCAGCTGCGCAAGCGGCGCAGGGCTGAGGGTCCTTGCGCCGTACGATGCCGACGACGTGATCGCCCTTGGCGAAGCCGCTCCCGTCCGGTGCCTCGAGGACGCGGCCGAGCGATTCGTGACCGAGCACCAGCCGCTCACGGCCCGGCGGCGCCCAGCCATAGGCGCCGGAGATGATCTCGCGGTCGGTGCCGCAGACGCCGAGCGCCAGCGCCTCCACCAGTAGCATCCTGGAGTCCGGCGCGGGTTCGGGCCGTTCGTCGAGTCGTACGGAGGCGGGCGTGCCAGGGAGGACGGTGATGGCCTTCACGATCCGGAAAAAACGTGTTCCGGCCTCGTGCGGTTCCGCGCCGGGGCTGTGTTAGACTGGCGCATGACCGTCAAGCTGTACGCGATGACCTGTGGCCGGCTGGTCGGCCGCCTGAAGGACCTGATCGAAGGCGAGGACGGTCCCGCCGACCTGCCGATTCCCTCCTACCTGATCGAGCATCCCAAGGGGCGCGCCTTGTTCGACACCGGCATGCACCCGCAACTGCGCAGCGATGCGGCGGGGCGCATCGGCGAGCGGGCGGCACGCCTCTTCGGATTCGAGCAGTTCGGTGCACGGGACGACGTGAAGTCGAAGCTGGAATCGATCGACCGCGATCCCAGCAAGGTCGACTTCATCGTCAACTCGCACCTTCATTTCGACCATGCCGGCGGCAACCAATTCGTGCCCAACGCCACCGTCGTGGTGCAGAAGCGGGAATGGCAGGCGGCGCAGGATCCCGACACCGCCGCCAAGGTCGGCTTCTTCAAGGCGGACTTCGACCATGGCCACCCGGTCAAACAGGTCGAGGGCGAGCATGACCTGTTCGGCGACGGCAGCGTGATCTGCATTCCCACCTACGGCCACACCCCCGGGCATCAGTCGCTCAAGGTGCGCACGGAGAACGGGGAGGTCGTGCTGACGGGCGATTCCTGTTACTTCTGCCGGACCCTGCGTGAGCGCCGGCTGCCGCGTTTCGTGTACGACCGCGAACAGATGCTGAAATCGCTGCACCGGCTGGAAGAGCTGGAGAAGGGCGGGGCGACGCTGTTCTTCGGCCACGATCCGGACTTCTGGAAGAACGTGCCGCAGGCACCGGTACCGGCCTTCTGAATCCCCCGAGATGCTGTAACATTGCGGCTCCATAGTCCCCGCGAGAGGGACAGGGAGGACGTATGCGCCCAGTCGATCGTCGTCGTTTCATCGGCCTGACCGCGGGCGGCCTGATCTTGCCGCGCTTCGCCGTCGGACAGGCCGACGACCGGCCGACCATCACCATCGCGGTGCAGCAGGTGGCGACCAGCGCCTCGCTGGAGGTGGTGCGCGAGCGCTCCAACGTCGGCGAGCGCGTCCAGCAATCGCTCTTCGAGAACCTGATCGCGCGCGACCTGAAGAAGAATCTCGAATCGATCCCCGGTCTGGCGGAGAGCTGGAAGCGGATCGACGACCGCACTGTCGAGCTGTCGCTGCGCAAGGGCGTGAAGTTCCACAATGGCGACGAGATGACGTCGGAGGATGTGGTCTTCACCTTCGGGCCTGAGCGCATGTTCGGCACCGACTACGACAGCAACTCCAATAAGACGCTGTTCACGACCGTGTTGGCGCGCGACAGCATCGAGGGCAAGAAGCTGCCGGCCGAAGTGATCGGCATTGCCAAGCGCATCTGGCCGTCGCTCGAGAAGGTCGAGGCGGTCGACAAGTACACCGTGCGCTTCGTCAACCGCGTGCCCGACGTCACGCTGGAGGGCCGGATCGGCGGACCGGCGAGCGAGATCATCAGCAAGCGCGGCTTCATGGAGGCCAAGACCTGGGTCGAATGGGCGCGCAAGCCGGTTGCCACGGGTCCCTACAAGGTGCGCGAGTTCAAGCCGGACGAAAGCCTGACCCTTGATGCGCACGACGAGTACTGGGGCGGCAAGCCGCCGATCAAGACGATCCGCTTCGTCGTCGTGCCCGAAGTGTCGAGCCGCATCAACGGCCTGTTGAGCGGGCAGTACGAGTTCGCCTGCGATATCCCGCCCGACCAGGTCGAGACGATCGCCAAGAACCCGAAGTTCGAGGTCCAGGGCGGCCTCGTCACCAACCATCGCATCCTGGTGTTCGACAAGCATCATCCGACGCTGGTCGACCCGCGGGTGCGGCAGGCGATCACCCATTCGATCGACCGGCAGGCAATCGTCGACAGCCTGTGGGCAGGCCGCACCCGCGTGCCGGCCGGGCTGCAGTGGGAATTCTACGGCCCGATGTTCATCGCCGACTGGAAGGTGCCGGAATACGACGTCAAGAAGGCCCAGGCGCTCCTCAAGGCGGCGAACTACAAGGGCGACCTGATCCCGTTCCGGGTGCTCAACAACTACTACACAAACCAGGTCGCCACGGCGCAGATCGAGGTCGAGATGTGGCGGGCCGCGGGGCTCAACGTGCAGATCGAGATGCGCGAGAACTGGCAGCAGATCTTCGAGAACGACGGCAGGCGTGCGGTCCGCGACTGGTCCAACAGCGCCGCCTTCAACGACCCGATGAGCTCGCTGGTCGGTCAGCACGGGCCGCAGGGCCAGCAGCAGCAGGCCAAGGAGTGGTCGAACGACGAGATGAACAAGCTCTGCGGCACGCTCGAGACCGAGACCGACATGGCCAAGCGCAAGGCGATGTTCAGGCGCATGCTCGAGATCTGCGAGCGCGAGGACCCCGCCTACACGGTGTTGCACCAGACCGCGACCTTCACCGCCAAGCGCAAGGACATCGACTGGAAGGCCGCGCCCGCCTTCCAGATGGATTTTCGCGCGGAGAACTTCCGCTGGACGCGCAAGGCCTAGCTCCGCTCGTCAGCCTGCGCGGCCTGACCGTCGACTTCGACACCGGCAAGCGCATCGTGCGCGTCCTCCACGGCATCGACCTGGAGGTGCGGCCCGGGGAGGCGCTCGGCCTGGTGGGCGAATCGGGCTGCGGCAAGAGCGTGACCTGGCTGGCGGCGCTCGGCCTGCTGGGCGGCCGCGCGCGCGTGGGCGGCGAAGTGCTGCTCGAGGGGCGCAATCTCGCCGGTGCACCCGTGGCGGAGCTGGAGCGGGTGCGCGGCCGGCGCATCGCCATGATCTTCCAGGACCCGTCGAGCAGCCTCAATCCGGTGCACCGCATCGGCCGGCAGCTGGGGGAGGCGCTCAGGCTGCATCGCGGCCTCGCTGGCGCGGCGGTCGACGCCGAGGCGCAGCGGCTGCTCGACCGCGTCGGCATCGCCGATGCCCGGCGCCGGCTGGGCGACTATCCGCACGAGCTCTCGGGCGGCATGAACCAGCGGGTGATGATCGCCATGGCGCTGGCTGGCCAGCCGGACCTCCTGATCGCCGATGAGCCGACCACCGCGCTCGATGCCACGATCCAGGCGCAGATCCTGGAGCTGCTGGCCGAGATCCGGCGCGAGACGCACATGGCGATGGTGCTGATCAGCCACGATCTCGGCGTGGTGGCGGAGAACACCGATCGGGTGTGCGTGATGTATGCCGGCCGCATCGTCGAGGATGCGCCGATCGACGCGGTATTCGAGGCGCCGGCGCATCCCTATACGCGCGGCCTTCTGGCGGCACTGCCCGAGCTCGAGGGCCCGCGCCGCATGCTGATGCCGATTGCGGGCGTCGTGCCGGAACCGGCGAACCTGCCAGCGGGCTGCAGCTTCGCGCCGCGCTGCGATCGGCGGATTGACGCTTGCGAGATCGCGCCGCCGGCGAGCACCGAGCTTTCGCCGCAACACCGGGTGGCTTGCATCCGCGCATGACTGCTCTGCTCGAAGTCTCCAACCTGGCGCGGAGCTACGATGTCCGCCGCGGCCGCTGGCCATTCGCCAAGCCGGCGACCCTGCATGCGGTCGACGGTGTGTCGTTCGCACTGCCGGCTGGCCGCACGCTCGGCCTGGTCGGTGAATCGGGCTGCGGCAAGACCACGACGGCGAAGCTCGTGCTCGGGCTGGTGCCGCTCACCGCCGGCGAGGTCCGCATCGGCGGCGAGAGGCTGCCGCCCGCGCATTCGCCCGATTGGCGGGCGCTCAGGCGGCGCATGCAGATGGTCTACCAGGACCCGCTGGGCGCGCTCGACCGAAGGCTGAGCGTCGGCCGGCAGGTGATGGAGCCGCTGGTGATCCACGGCCTCGGCAACGCATCCGAACGGCGCGAGAAGGCGCTGGCGATGCTCGATGCGGTCGGTCTGACCCAGCATCACTTCGACCGCTTCCCGCACGAGCTGTCGGGCGGCCAGCGCCAGCGCATCGTGCTGGCCCGCGCGCTGATCCTCGATCCGCAGCTCCTGGTGTGCGACGAGCCCATTTCGGCGCTCGACGTCTCGATCCAGGCGCAGGTGGTGAACCTCTTGCTGGCGCTGCAGCAGAAGCTGGGTCTGGCCTACCTCTTCATCAGCCACGACCTGCGCATGGTGCGGCAGGTGAGCCACGAGGTGGCGGTGATGTATCTCGGCCGCATCGTCGAGCAGGGCGATCCCGACCGCCTGTTCGCCACACCGGCGCATCCCTACACGCAGGCGCTGGTGTCGGCGATCCCGACCCATACGCGGGGCAGGAAGCGGCGCATCGTGCTGCCCGGCGAGCCGCCCAATCCGGTCGACCGGCCGGCCGGCTGCGCCTTTCATCCGCGCTGCCCGCACGCCGTCGCGCGTTGCCGCCTCGAGACGCCGGCGCTGCGGACGCTCGCCGACGGCCGCCGCGCCGCCTGTCATCTCGCTGAGCAGATCGCCTGATGCTGCGCTACCTCACCGGACGCCTGCTGCGCGCCGTCCTGACGATCTTGCTCGTCATCACCTTCGCCTTCTTCGTCCTGCATCTGTCGGGCGACCCGGCGATGATGATCCTGTCCGCCGATGCGCCGCCGGAATCGATCAAGGCCTTTCGTGCCGCCTGGGGCCTCGACCGGCCGCTGTGGGTGCAATATCTGGCTTATGTCTGGAACGCCCTGCACGGCGATCTCGGCGACTCCATGCGCGACGGCCGGCCGGCCATCCAACTGGTGCTGGAGCGGGTGCCGGCGACGCTCGCGATCACGGTGCCGGCCTTCCTGCTCAAGCTCGTCATCGGCATTCCCGCCGGCATCTATGCCGCCCTGCATCGCAATTCGCTGGCCGACCGGCTCACCATGATGGTTTCGGTCGCGGGCTTCACGGTGCCGAGCTTCGTGCTGGCGCTGGTGCTCGTGCTGGTCTTCTCGGTGCAGCTCGGCTGGCTGCCCTCGGCCGGCAGCGACAGCGCGAAGAGCGCGATCCTGCCGATCGTGACCCTCGGCATCGCCGGCGCCGCGATCCTGGCGCGCTTCACGCGCTCGGCCATGCTCGAGGTGCTGGGCCAGCCCTATATCCGCGCCGCCTCGGCCAAGGGCCTGCAATGGCGCGAGGTCGTGGTCCAGCACGCGCTGCCCAACGCGGCGATCCCGACCACGACCATCGTCGGCTTCATGGTCGGCACGCTCATCGCCGGCGCCGTGGTGGTCGAGAGCGTGTTCGCCTGGCCGGGGATCGGACGCCTGCTGGTGTCGTCGGTCTCCAACCGCGACCTCGCGGTGGTGCAGGTGATCCTGCTGCTGGTCGCCGCAACCATGGTGACCGCCAACATCGTCGTCGACGTGATCTATGGCTGGCTCGATCCGCGCCTGCGCCGGAGCAGTCATGGGCGGTAAGGGGCGCGTTAGGCGATTCTTCGAGGCGTGGCCGCCGCTCACCCTGCTGGCGCTCGGCTGGATCGCCCTGATGGTGATCGTGGCGTTCGGCGCCGATGTGCTCGCGCCTTATTCCTTCACCGCGCTGGACCTGCGGGCGCGCCTGCACCCGCCCGTGTTGATGGGAGGCACCTGGACGCATCCGCTGGGCAGCGACGAACTGGGCCGCGACGTGCTCTCGCGGCTCATCATGTCGATCCGGCTCAGCCTGTTGATCGCCTTCTTCGGCACCATGATCGCCGCGGCCTTCGGCACCGCCATGGGGTTCGTCGCGGCGCACTTCCGCGGGAAGGTCGAGGGCGTGATCCTGATGCTGATCGACTTCCAGGCCAGCATGCCGTTCCTGATCATCGCATTGGCGGTGCTGGCCTTCTTCGGCAACAACCTCGCGCTGTTCGTGATGCTGATGGGCCTCAATTCGTGGGAGCGCTACGCCCGCATCGCCCGCGGCCTCACGCTGTCGGCCAACGAGCAGGGCTATGCCGCGGCCGTGCGCCAGCTCGGCGCCTCGAACCTGCGCGTCTATGGCTTGCACGTCCTGCCCAACATCGCCTCGACCTTGATCGTCTCGATGACGATCACCTTCCCCGAGACCATCTTGCTGGAATCGGGCCTGTCGTTCCTCGGCCTCGGCGTGCAGCCGCCGCTCACATCGCTCGGAAACATGGTGGGCTACGGCCGCGAGTACCTGACGCGGGCGCCGTGGATCATGCTCTCGCCGGCGGCCGTGATCGTGCTGTCGACGCTGTCGATTTCGATCGTCGGCGACTGGCTTCGCGATCGCCTCGACCCGACCTTGCGCTAGAGCGATTTCTGTTCAGATGGAACCGCGCCCGCACGATCATCGCTTGTCCCATCGACCAACGGCGCGGTTCCA
>Ga0070738_10002228_pt1 | contig 31110 bp, 21 predicted proteins | sample Coa_R2_2_FD_66446 | JGI IMG/M metagenome (GOLD analysis project Ga0070738, IMG submission 66446) | Surface soil microbial communities from Centralia Pennsylvania, which are recovering from an underground coalmine fire - Coalmine... | ecosystem: Environmental > Terrestrial > Soil > Unclassified ...
TTCTCGCACGACCCCCACGTGTCTCATGCCCATGGCCAGGCCGGGAACTTCCCCGCCACCTCGGCACTCAACCGCAAGAGCCCTCGTTGGGGCCACGGTGACGCATGGCGGTCGACGTGTTCGTCGGAGATGTCGCCAGGGAGACGAGCGCCCGGACGCTCCGCTCCGTCTTCGGCGCCCACGGACGGGTCCTGGACGTGCGCGTCCTCAAGCACCGCTCGACGGGCGAGCCCTTGCGGGTCGCGTTCGTGCTCATGGAGTCCGAGAGCGCGGCCGAGGCCGCGATCGCCGCGCTCCATGGCCGCGAGGTCGACGGGGCGCGGCTGCGAGTTCACAAGGCGCTTCGCCAGACCGACAGCGGTCGTGAAGACCCAGCCGCCCAGCGCCTCCGCCTCTGGAACGTCTCTCCCACGCTCTGCGAGGCGGACCTCCGCCAGATCCTCGGAGCCGACGGCCGCGACGTGAGGCGCATCGATCTCCTCCGCGATCCGCGGACGCGGCGCGTCCGCGGCGTCGCCTTCGTCGACATGGGCTCGGCCGAGGACGCCCGGGCGGCGCTGCGCGCGCTCGATCGGGCGGTGGTCGCCGGGCGCACGCTCCGCGTCGAACCGCGGACGGCCTGGGAGGCGAGGAGGCGGGCCGAGGGAGCGTCTCGAGCGTCCTGAGGATCCGGCCCTGATAGTCTTGCGGCCAGGGGGACATCATGAGATTCGCCCTGTCCACGATCCTCGTCCTCGTCGCCGCCTTCTCCGCCCTCGCGCAGGACACCGACACCGACGACGCGCTCTTCGCGCGCGCCGAGGCGGCGCGCCGGAGCGGCGACCTCCTTGCGGCCCGCGCGCTCCTGCGCGAGCACGTCAAGCTCCATCCCGGATCGCCGCGCGCGGCGGCCGTCCTCCTCGAGCTCGCCCGCACCTTCTCCGACGACGACCTGACCGAGCGCGCGGCGGGGCTCGAGGTCCTCGGCCGCCTCCACCGCACGTTCCCCGAGAGCCGCGAGACGCGCGAGTCCGTGAGCATGGTCCAGGCGCTCGGCGGCGCGATCTTCGTGCGCGTGGCCTCGGAGATCGTCGCCGAGCACCAGGGCCTCTGGTACGAGCGTGGCCGCCGGGAGAGCGAGTTCCATGTCCAGCGGATCCCGCCCGAGCTCTACCGCGCCGCCATCGAAGCAGCGCCGGTCGGGATGAAGCCCGACCTCCTCGGGGTCGCGCTCGCCATCCCGCGCCAGGAGAGCTGGAAGGTGGTTCCGGGCGGGATCCGCTTCGGCGACCGCGACGAGAGCCTCGAGTGGGCGAGGAACGGCGCGGCCCCCGTCGTCAGCGCCGGGATCCTGCTCGTCCGGGAGAACCAGGACGGCTTCGAGGCGCGCCACGTCATCCGGGTCCAGTCGTTCGGGCTCGACGTGAGACTCATCGCGGGCTGCGCTCGCGTCCGCGCCGCGGAGCTCTGGACCGGCGAGCCCGTCGTCGGCCTCGAGGTCTCGGTCCGGACGAGCACGCGCCGGTTCGCGGTCAAGACGGACGCAGACGGTCTCGCGTCGTTCGAGCTCGTCGGCCCGGCCATCGTCCTCGCCGCGCGCGGGGACGACATCGAGGCCGTGGCCGTCGAGGCACCGGCTCCGGCACCCGTGGAGCGCGTCTTCATCACGACGGACCGGCCCGCCTACAGGCCGGGGCAGACCGTCTCGTTCAAGGCGGTGCGTCGCGGCTCGGGTCCCGAGACGGCGCGGGTCGAGGTTCTCGACCCCGAGCGTCGGGTCATCCTGTCGCGAGAGCTCGCGTGGACGGCGGACGGAACGCTCTCCGGCTCGCTGGACCTCGCGAACGAGACTCCGCTCGGCACATGGAGAGTCACGGTTCGAGGAGGAGACGAGCTCTCGCAGAGGACGTTCGAGGTCGCGGCCTTCAAGCCGGCCGAGATGGCCGTCTCCGTCACCCTGCGGGACGCGCCCGAGAACAGGCTCGAGGCGAGAGTGCACGCCGACTACGCGTTCGGCTCCCCCGTCGCCGGAGCGCACGTCGAGTGGCGAGCTCTTCGCCGTTTCGCGCGCGAGGAGGCGACGAAGGAGACCGACGCGCCGGGTGACGAGATCGCCTCGGGCGAAGGGACGACGAGCGCGGCCGGCGACCTCGACGTCGTCCTCGCGACGCCGCCCGTCCCCGAGGACGAAGACGCCTCCGCACAGGAGTTCACCCTGACCGCGCGAGTCCGCGACGTCTCCCACGTCGAGTCCGAGGGATCGGCGACGCTCCGGGGCGCCGCGTCACGGCTTCGAGTCTCCGTCTCGACGCCGGACCTCTTCTACGTCGAGGGCGGGACCATGAAGCCCTCGGTCCGCGTGACGACCGGCGCCGGGGCGCCCGTCGCACGGCGCGCGGTCGAGCTCGTCTGCTTCCGCTCCGAATGGACGCACAGGGGCGAGCGCGAGCTCGAGGGGTTCTTCTCTGCCCGGCTCGTGACCGACGCCACGGGGCGCGCGACGGCCGAGGTCCCGGTCGCGCGCGGCGGAGCGATCCGGGTTCGCGCGCGCGTGCGCGACGACCTGGGGGACGAGCACGACGGTCGCGTCGATCTCCTCGTCGCGGGCGACGCTTGCGCCAGGGTCCCGGCGAACGCGATCGACTCGAGCGTCCAGGCGGACCGGCTCCTCTATGAGGAGGGTGAGACGGCGCGCCTCCTCGTCCTCTCGCCGGGAGCGACGACGGCGCTCCTCACCGTCGAGGGTGGTGCGTTCCTCGAGTCGCGTCGGATCCGGCTCGAGAAGCGGTGCGAGGTCGTCTCGGTCCCGCTCCGGGCCGCGTTCGCGCCGAACGTCTTCATCCGGATCGAGGGCTGGAAGGAGGGCGTCGCCGTGGGCGGCGGCGTCGAGGTGCAGGTCTACCCGCGGAGCCGCTTCCTCGACGTCGGCGTCCAGGCGGACAACGACCATTACGCGCCGCGCGAGAAGGCGAGGGTCTGGGTCGCGACGAGCACCCGCGGCCGTCCCGTTCCCGCCGAGGTCGAGCTGACGTTCTTGGACGAGTCGCTCGACGGGCATGCTCCCGACATCCGCGCCTTCTTCGCGCCATGGCGCGCCGAGTCCGCCGGGACGGGAACCCTGCCCGAGTCCGCCGCGACCAAGGCCCTCGCCGTGCGGCCACCGACGGTCGTCGCGCGCGTCGCCTCGGACGCAGGGCGGTACTTCGCTCACGTCCGGACGAGCGGACACGGCCTGGCCGGGGTCGAGGTCGACATGCCCGACGTGCCCGGGAGATGGCGGATCGTCGCGCGAGCGGTGTCGGGCGAGCGCGTCGGCGAGGCCCGCACGACCGTGGTCACCAGGAAGGACGTGGCGCTTCGTCTCCTGGCACCTCGCTTCCTCGTGGAGCAGGACGAGTGCGTCCTCGCGACCGTCGTTCACAACGGGCTCACCGGGGCGATCGACGTCGCCGTGCGCCTCCGCTGCGAGGGCGGCTCCGGCGACACCGGTGACAGGCGGATCAGCGTCCCGGCGGGCTCGGCGCGTCGCCTCGAATGGAGAGTCCGGTCGACGGCCCCGGGAACGATGAAGATCCACGCCGAGGTGGTCGGGTTCGATGCGGTGGAGGTCGCGGTTCCGGTGGGGGCGCGCGGGATCGAGCACGAGGCCGCGGTCGGCGCACGCGTCGACGGGGCGTGGCACGCGAAGGTGACGCTGCCCGAGGGCGTGTCTCCGATGAGCGCGTCGCTCGACGTCGTCGCGACGGCCGGAGGGCCGGGCGCCGTCACCGAGGCGCTCTCCTTTCTCTCGCATCGTCCCTACGCGAGCGTCGAGGAGACCGTGTCGCGCCTCCTGGACGTCCCGCACCGGGACACCGTCGAGCGAGCGCTCCAGGGCCTCTACGCGTTCCAGCACGAGGATGGCGGCTGGGGGCGGTGGACGCGCGACGAGACCGACCCCGTCATGACGGCCTACGCGGTTCAGGGTCTCGTCCAGGCGCGCGCCGCCGGGTTCGCGGTCGACTCCAGCACCCTCGAGCGCGGTCTCGAGAGACTCCGCGATCTTCCCGTGATGCCTCTCGCGCTCTACGCGCGCGCTCGCGCGGGAGACGACGTGCGCGAAGCGCTGGCCGCCATGGACCCGAAGGACGCCGAGGAGATCGCGTACCTCGTTCTCGCGGGCCGGCGCGAGCTCGCGACCAAGCTCCCCGCGGCTCCGCCGGCGACCACGGGACCCGATGTGGTCCGGCGCACCGCCCTCGTCGTCCGCGCGCTCGCCGCCATCGACGCGCGAGACTCCCGGATCGCGCCCCTCGTCGACTGGTTGCTCGTCGCGCGCCGGGGCGCGGCCTGGTTCTCGACGCGCGACTCGGCGTGCGCGGTCGAAGCTCTGCGCGCCACCGCGGCCCCGGAGAAGGCACCTGCCGTCCACATCAAGGTGAATGGAGAGGAGACAGGGTCCGGCCGCGTCCGAGCGTTACTCCTCCGAGCGGGCGCGAACGAGATCGCTGTCGAGTCCTCGGGAACCCCGGTCTACGCGTCGGCGCTCCTCCGCTGGCACGCGGAGGCGGGATCGAGGGAGAAGGGCGCGCTCGTCGTCGGGCGGCGGATCGAGCGTCGGATGGGCGATGGCTTCGCGCCCGTCGCGACCGGTGGCGAGGTGAAGGTCGGAGACGAGCTCCGCCTGGTCCTCACGGTCAGCGCGCCCGGAGACCCGGTCGCCCACGTCATGCTCGAGTCGCCTCTCGCCGGGGGCACCGAGGCTCGCGACACCGACGAGGACGCCACCTACCGCCGCGAGCTGCGCGCCGACCGCGTCGCGGCTCCGGTCGAGTCCGTGGAGTCGGACGAGCGCACGGTCGCGTTCCACCTCCGAGCGACGGTCCCGGGCGTCTACCACGTCGCGCCCGCCGTCGCGTGGTCCATGCACGATCCCCGGATGCGAGGCGCGTCGGAGGCGCTCCTTCTCAGGGTGGTCGGCGGGAAGTGATTGATACCGTGAGTCGATTGACTTGATAGCCACAGAGGGCACAGAGATCACAGAGTCGGGGACGCTCCTCTGTGTTCTCGGTGATCTCTGTGGCCATTTTCGGATCACGTCAACCGGTCGACGCTCTGAGCGGCGCTCAGCGGGGGCAACACGCCGACTCGCCGTCATGACGACTTCGGCGTCGTCGTCGAGCTCGGGTGAGCACTAGGACGACGAGTTGCCCGCGGAGGCCACGGCGACGGTCGGACTCGGCGCGCTCGCAAGGGGCGGCTCGGCGCCGGTGGTCGTCGAAGGACCCGAGGTCGGCGGCGAAGCATGGAGCCCGAGGATGCGCGCGCTGTTGCCGACGACGGCGAACACGGCGAGGCTCTGGAAGATCGCGCCCGACACCGGATCGAGCACCCCTCCGATCGCGAGCGCGATGAGGACCACGGAGAGCCCGAGCGACAGCAAGACGTTCTGACCCATGACCTGCCGCGTCTTGTCCGAGAGACCGATGAGCCGGGGAAGCCGCCCGAGGTCGGTCCCGAGGAGCGCGACGTCGGCCCCGCCGAGGGCGACCTCGTTCAGCTCGGCCCCGATCGCCACGCCGACATCGGCGGCCGCGAGCGCCGGCGCGTCGTTGACTCCGTCGCCGACCATCATGACGACCCTGCCGCGAGCCTGTTCGGCCCGGACCACCTCGAGCTTCTGGGCGGGGAGCACGTCGGCGACGACCTCGTCCATCCCCAGCGCCTCACCCACCTCACGGGCGACGAGTTGCCGGTCTCCCGTGAGCAGCACGAGGCGGTCGATTCCCATGGCGCGCACCGCGGCCAGGGCGTCCTTGGCCTCGGGACGCGGACGATCGCGGAGCACGATCGTCCCCAGCAGCTGTCCGTCCGAGGCGACCCAGACCCGCGAGACGTCCTCCGGGCCGCCGGTCCCATCCACGCCGACGCCCATGTCCGCGAGCAGCATGCGACGGCCGAGGAGCGCCTGGTGCGTGCCCTCGCCCGCTCCTCCGGGCAGGGTGGCCACGACGCCGAGGCCGGGCTTCTCCTGGATCGCGGAAGGAGGCGCGAGGGCGATCCCGCGGGCCTGGGCCTCCGCGACGACGGCGCGCGACACGGGGTGGAGCGACCCGAAGCCGCAGGAGGCGGCGACGCGGAGGAGCGTCTCCTCCCCGACCCCGGGGACCGGGTTCAAGGCGTCCACGACGGGTGCCCCGACGGTCACGGTGCCGGTCTTGTCGAGGATGAGCGTGTCGACGTCCGAGGCGCGCTCGAGGAAGTCGGTGCTCTTGATGAGGATGCGGAGGCGCGAGGCCACCGTCATCGACGCCATCATGGCCGCTGGCCCGGCGACGACGAGAGCGGTCGGAGTCGCCGCGACCAGGACCGCGATGGCACGCGAGAGGTCGCTCGTGAAGTAGAGCGTGGTCGCGGCCACCGTCAGGACGAGCGGCAGCCACACGCCCGCCCGCTGCTCGAACAGCCGCAGCATGGGGACCGCCGAGCCCTCGACCTCGGCGAGCAGGAGCACGACCCGCCCGAGGACCGAGTCGGAGCCGGCGCCCCGCACGCGCACCTTGAGCAGCCCGTCGAGCGCGATCGTCCCGGCGAAGACGGGGCTGCCGGGCCCGACCTCCTGGTGGAGCGACTCCCCCGTGACGGCGGACGAGTCGACGGCCGCGCGTCCCTCGAGGACGGTGCCGTCGGCCGCGATGCGCTCGCCCGGTCGGACGAGGATCTCGTCGCCGGGAGAGAGGGTGGAAGGGTCGACCCGCTCCTCCGCCCCGCGCGCCCAGCGCACGGCCTGACGGGCCGCGAGGGCGCGGATTCCGTCGATGGCGGCCCGGGCGCCGAGCGAGCTCCGCTCCTCGAAGAGCCGGCCTGCTTCGAGGAACAGCGGTATGAGCGTGGCCGTGACGAAGCTGCCCGTCGCCGCGGCGGCGAGGATCGCGGTCGCGACGAGCTGGTCGGTCGCGCGTCGCGTGTCCGCCGTGACCAGACCCCGGACCCCGGAGGCGAGCGTCGGGAGCGCGACGGCGAGCACCGCCAGCCCGCGGATGAGCTCGCCGATCTGCCACTGATCCGGTAGGAGCCGGATCAGGATCGTCCCGAGACCCAGGAGCCCGGTCGCCAGGAGCCCCGCGCCGAGCCGGATCGTGATCCGGCGGCGCTCGTCCTGGGCGAGCGTGCCGGCGCCGCTCGCGAGAGAGGCCGGGGCGCTCACTTGCCCTCCTCCGGCGAGTCCCCCTGCGTCACCGCCGGGCGCGGTCCGGATGACGAGACGGTCACGCGCAGCCCCTCGTACCGCCCGTGAAGGGGCGGCGGGATCCAGTCGATCTGGGCCAGCGAGAGCGCTCGATCGACCGCGTCCCGGTAGAGACGCTCGCGCACGACCGCCGTGTCGGCCCGGTACTCCTGGTCCAGCGCGAGGAATGCCGCCGTGTCGCCGCGGGCCTGGGCGAGAGCGGCGGCGGCGCGCGCACGCGCGTCCTGGACGAGCGTGTCCGCCTTCGCCTGCGCCTGCGGCAGGGCGACCGCCGCGTCACCCTGGGCCTTCTTCTTCGCCGTCTCGGCGGCGATGAACGAGCTCTGCACCTCGGTGAAGGAGGGCTGGAGGGAAACGGGGGGGCTCAGGGCCGTCAGCTCGAGCGAGGTGATCTCCACTCCCGAGTTGGCGGTATCGAGGCCCTCCTGGGCGCGCCGCCGCGCGGCGGCGATGAGGTCCTTGCGCCCATCGGAGAGCACCCGATCGATCGCCCGCTCCCCGAGCGAACGCACCATCGCGCTCGTGAGCTCGAGGCGCAGCACCTCCTCCGTGTCGGGGCCGTAGAACGCCCACTTCGCGGGCTCCCGGATCCTGAAGCGCACGATCATGTCGACGTGGACGATGTTCTGGTCTCCGGTGAGCGCGTAACCGTCGAGGATGGGGTCGAGGGGCGCGGCGGCGCCGCTGGAAGGGATGAGCGTGGCGACGCGCTGCTCGAAGACCTGCAGCCGCTTGACGCGCACCACCTGGTCCATGGGGCGGGGGAAGGCGAAGAGGAGGCCGGGCCCGTGCTGCCCCGTCTCCCCCGCGCCGACGAGCTTGCCCCAGCGCAGGATCACGGCCACCTCGTCGGGCTTGACCACCGTGATCCCCGAGCCCAGGTAGAGCGCGCCCATGAGGGCGACCCACCAGTGCATGCGCCGCCATGCGCCGTCGACGAATCGGGCGAGCGGCGCCGCGAGGCGAGCGATCTCCGAGGGGGCCTCGCGTTTCCTCACTTGGGCTTCTCGTCCGTCTTCTTGGTCTCGTCCGGCGTCGACCTCTCGAGGAGCGAGAAGGGCTCGGCGTCGGTGCGGAGGATGACCGTGCTCGAGGACCCCACGAGCGCCTTGAGAGACTCGAGCGACCGGGTGAACCGGTAGAGCTCGGGGTCGGTGCGGTGCGCGTCGGCGTAGACCTTGGCCACCGCGGCCGCCGACTCGCCGCCGATGCGAGCCGCCTCCTCGGCGCCCTTGGCGCGGATCTCCGCGGCCCGGAGGTCGGCCTCGGCGCGGATCCGGCTCGCCTCCTTCTCGCCTTCGGCCTGATACTGGACGGCGAAGCGGTTCCGCTCGGCCCGCATCTGCTCGAAGACCGCCTCGACGTTCTCCGTCGGCAGGGAGAGCCGCTCGAGGCGGACCTGCTCGATCGTGATCCCGTAGCTCTGACGCGCGAGGGGCGCCGTCGCCGCGAGGAGCTCGGACTCGATCTCTTGCCCCTGCAAGTCCGCGGGATTGGTCGAGACGAGCGCCGAGAGGTCGTGCTCGCCGAGCGTGCTGATCTCCGCGTTCGTGACGAGCCCCTGGAGCTTGTCGTCGGCTCCCAGCTTCCCGACGGCCTGCGTGAACACGAGCGGGTCGGCGATCTGCCAGACCATGAACGTGCGGACGATCACGTTCTTCTTGTCGCGCGTGAGCATCTCGGTGTGGCCGGTCTCGTAGATGCGCCGGCGCATGTCGAGAGAGATGGCCTCGTCGATCGGCCACGGGAGCTTCCAGTGCAGCCCCGGCTGGGTGGCGGCGCGCAGAGGTTGGCCGAAGCGCGTCACGAGCACGGCCTGCCCTTCGTGGACGACGAGGGCGGTCGCGTGGAAGCCGATCGCGAGGATGGCCAGGGACCCGACGACGGTGCGGAGCACGCGGTGCGCCCCGCTTCCGGTCGGCGATCCCCGATCGTCCGTCACTCCTTGAACCAAAGCGCTCCTCCATCCCGTTCGATCCGTCGATCGATGATCGTGGCCTTCTGTCCGTGAAGCGCCGCCTCGAGAGCCTCGAGGCGACGGCGGAACCGGTACTCCTCCGGCGAGGCGCGGTACTCGGACTCGAGGGCACGGAAGCTCCAGGCCGTGCCCGCCGCGGAGGCCGCCGCCGCGGCGGCCCCCGCCTTGGCGCCGTCGACCGCCTCGATGGCCGAGGCCTCGGCGGCCGGCACGACCTTCTTGAGGTAGGACTGAGCCGTCACCGACGCGGTGATCCTTCCGAGCTCCGCCGAGACCACTCCCTGGTAGGCCTGCGAGACGGGCACCGGAGGGTGCATGCCGCCGAGCGTGAACGTCACCACCTCGACTCCGAGCCCGAGCGCGTCGGCCTCGACCTGGACCTCCGTCCTCATCTGCGCCGTGAGCCTGGCGATGTTCTGCGACAAGGCCTCGGACAGGGTCTTGTCGACCGTCGACCGCATGACGGCCCGGTAGGCGAGGGCGAGCAGCATTCCCTCCGGGTCGCGCCAGTGGTACTCCCAGGCGTCGATGTCCTTGATCCGGTACTGCAGGTCGCCGTCGATGGTGATGAGGTCACGGCCGTTCCCGAGCACGAGCACGAACTCGTTCTCCGCGTGCCGAACGGCCCACAGCACGTTCTCCGGCCCGGTCTTCTCCTCCTCGCCCTCGTGGCCGATCGTCAGGCCGTTCACGCGGAGCACGTGCTTCCGGATCACCGTGCTCACCGGCCACGGCCAGTGGAGGTGCAGGCCCGGGCCGAGCGGCTCACCGACCCGGACGCCGAAGCGCTCGACGACGGCCTGCTCGTCGAGCCCGACCCGGGTCAGCGAGGTGGAGAGCCAGCCGACGGCTGCCAGCGCGACGATGAGCGGCTCGACGCTCCGGCGCACGACGAGCAGCGCCCACGTCGAGCGCAGGTCGACCCCGAGCCGCCTCTCGGCGGAGTCGAGGAGGCTCGCGAGCGGGTTCGCCCGGCTGCCCAGGAGCTCGAGGAGGAGCGCGTCGAGGCGGAGCGTCTTCGCCTCGGTGTCCTCGAGCCGGCCCGACCAGAGCCCATAGCCCACCGAGAGGACGAGACCGGAGTTGAGCGCGAGGACGAGGAAGAAGAGGAGCGTCTCCACCTCCGGCTGATCGGCCCAGGCGAGCCATAACGACGCGGCCGCCAGCACCTGCACCCCGGACACCAGCCGTGCGCCACGCGAGAGGGCAAGCGCTTCCGGGAGCCGGCGCGCATCGATCTCCGCGAAGTAGCGGGCGACGAGCGCCGCCAGACCGGCCGACGCGAGGTAGGCGAGGGCCGCCGCCGATGTCAGGCCGAGCGGGCTCCCTCCGGTCGGCGCCGGCGAGCGAAAACTGAGCGTCACGAGGCCGGCCAACCCGGCCACCACGACGAGGGTGGTGCCGGCGGGTCCAGGCCAGCGGAGCTCCGTCTCCGCGACCGGCGGGGCCGCGGGCGGGGGCGCCGGACCAGGTTCGTTCCCCGCGACCGCGGCCGGGGGTGCGGCGACCGGGCCGGGCTGCGTCGCGGCGACCGGGGGCGTGGAGGCCGCCGGTGCCGGCCCCCCTGGCTCCGCCGGGGCGTCCTCGCCCCTCGCTCGCACGTCCTGCATGACGGCGACGGCGAGGAGCGCTCCCGTCGCCATGACCAGCGTGGCGGCGGCCTCGAGCAGTACAGGGACCTCCAGCGACGAGTAGCCCAGGAACGAAGCGACGGTGCCGGCGGCGGCCAGGCCCGCGGCGAGGAGGACGACGCCGCGGTGAGGATCGACGACGCGCGCCTCTTCGGCACGCTGCTCGTGAGTGGGGGACATGGACGTTCCTGCGGCCTTCGACGTGCGGGGCGGTGGCGGATGCTCGAAGGAGCGCGCGGCCCCGCCGTTGGTCGCGCGCGGTCGTGAGAATGAGACCGCGCTCCGGCTTTGTCAAGGAGTCCTTCGGAGTCGGAACTTCCTGGAGCACCACGGCACGCACCGTGGTTGGGCTCTGCGTCCTGTCTTCACCCGCGGGCGCTCGACCGGCTCGCGAACGCGTAGAGGACGGGAAGCACGATGAGCGTCGCGACGGTCGACGTCAGCAAGCCTCCGATGACGACGGTCGCGAGCGGCCGCTGCACCTCCGCTCCGATCCCGGTGCTCGTCGCCATGGGAATGAACCCGAGCGCGGCGACGAGCGCCGTCATGAGGACTGGCCGGAGCCTCGACTCCGCGGCCTCCTCGATCGCGAGCGAGAGCGGCATGCTCTCACGGACGAGCTGGCGGACCCGTGAGACGAGCACCATGTCGCCGAAGACCGACACGCCCGAGAGGGCGACGAACCCGAGCACGGCCGAGATGCTGAGCGGCATCTCGCGGACCCAGAGCGCGACGACTCCGCCGACCGCCGCGAACGGAACGCCGGAGAAGACGCGGAGAGCATCGGCCAGGCGACCATAGGCGAGGGAGAGGAGCGCGAAGACCATCGCGAGCGCCAGCGGGACGACGACCGCGAGGCGTGCCCGCGCGCGCTCGAGCTGCTCGAACTGTCCACCGTAATCGACGTGGTAGCCCGCCGGGAGAGGGACGCTCTCCGAGATCGCGTGGCGAACATCGGAGACGAAGTCTCCGAGAGCGCGGCCACGGACGTTCGCCTGGATCACGACGCGACGCTTCCCCCACTCGCGCTGGATCGTCGAGGGCGCCTCGACGAGGCGAGCGCGGGCGAGACGGCCGAGCGGCACCCTTCCGCCGTCCGGGCCCGAGACGAGGATCTTTCCGACCTCGCGTGGATCGTGGACGTAGCGGTGGTCGAGCCGCACGGCGAGGTCGAAGCGCGTCTGTCCTTCGCGGATCTCGCCCACCTTCTTGGGGCTGAACGCCTCGACCGTGGCGAGGACGTCGGCGGCGGCGATCCCGTACCGCCCGGCGGCGTCTCGATCGACCGCCACCTCGAGGACCGGAAGACCGGTCACCTGCTCCACGGACACGTCCGCGGCGCCGGGCACCGCCTCGACGACTCGTGCGATCTCGCCGGCCTTGGCCCGCAGCACCTCGAAGTCGTCGCCGAACAGCTCGACTCCGAGGTCGGCCCGGATGCCGGCGATCATCTCGTTCATGCGCATCTCGATCGGCTGGGTGAAGACGGTCTTCATCCCCGGGAGGTCCTTGACCGCGGCCGCCATGGCGGCCGTGAGCTCGTCCTGCGTCTTCCCGTGCCGCCACCGCTCTCGCGGCGTGAGCGTGACGAAGACGTCCGAGAGCTCGAGGCCCATGGGGTCCGTGGCGACCTCCGCCGTGCCGGTCCGGGTCCAGATGTGCTGGATCTCGTCGGGGAACGCCTCGAGGAGGCGACGCTCGATCCGTGTCCCGTAGCGGACGGACTCGTCGAGCGAGACGCTCGCGAGGCGGATCGTGTTGATGACGATCGACCCCTCGCGGAGCTTCGGGACGAACTCCGTGCCGAGCCGGGTGGCGAGCGCCGCGGCGCCGACGACCGCGAGCGTGGCCGCCGTCAGGACGGGCACCGGCCGCGCGAGGGCGAACCGGACGCAGGCCCGGTAGCCGCGCTTGAGCGCGCCGAGGAGGACGCCGTCGTCCGGGCGCCTTCGCCGCGAGAGCCCGATGCTGGCAAGCGCGGGCACGACCGTGAGAGACAGGATCGTCGAGCCGACGAGCGCGAAGATCACGGTGAGCGCCATCGGGCGGAACAGCTTCCCCTCGACCCCCTCGAGCGTGAGGATCGGAACGTAGACGATCGCGATGACGAGCTCTCCGAGGAGCGTCGGGCCGCGCACCTCGAGCGCCGCGTCGCGCACGATGTCGACGACGCTCCGTCCCGAGAGGTCGGCGGCGATCCGCCGCGCCGAGTTCTCGACCATGACGACCGAGCTGTCGACGACGAGCCCGAAGTCGATCGCGCCGAGGCTCATGAGGCTCGCGGCGACCCCGCACCGCAGCATCAGGTTGAAGGCGAACAGGAGCGAGAGCGGGATCGCGAGGGCGACGATGACGCCGGCCCGGATGTCTCCGAGGAACACGAACGAGACGGCGACGACGAGGAGCGCGCCCTCGAGGAGGTTCCGCTTGACCGTGTCGAGGACCTGGTCGACGAGGTCGACGCGCGAGTAGACCGGCTCGACGCTCACGCCCGCGGGGAGGCCGCGGCGCACCTCGTCGAGCCGCTCGGCCAGCCTGCCGGCCACGGCCCGGCCGTTCTCGCCCATGAGGACGAACCCGAGGCCGAGCACGACCTCGCCCTTTCCGTCGGCCGTCACGGCGCCGCGGCGGATCTCGTTCCCCTCGACGACCCGGGCCACGTCGCGGACCCTGACCGAGATCCCGTCGCGGGCCGAGACGACGATGTCCCCGACCTCGTCCGTCGTCGTCGGGAGCGCGACGCCCTGGACGAGGAAGGCCTCGCCGCCGGCCGACACGATGCCTCCGCCGACGCTCCCGTTGTTGCGCTCGAGCGCGCGGACGAGCTCGTCGAGCGCCACGTCGTGCTTGACGAGGAGGTCGGGGTCCGCGACGACCTGCCACTGCCGCTCCTTCCCCCCCCACGCGTTGATCTCGGCTACGCCGGGAACGGCGCGCAGCTGCGGGCGGATGATCCAGTCGTGGACGGTCCGCGCTTGCGTGAGGTTCTCACCCCGGCTCGTGACGACGTAGTGAAAGACTTCGCCCAGTCCCGTTGCCACGGGGCCGAGCGAAGGGCGCGCGATCCCTTCGGGCAACGTGACCGTCGCGAGCCGTTCGACGACGCATTGGCGCGCGCGGTAGAGGTCGACCTCGTCGGCGAACTGGAGCGTGACCTGGGAGAAGCCGAACCGGGAGAGGGACCGCATGTGCTGGAGCCCGGGGAGGCCGCCCAGGCCCTGCTCGACCGCGGACGTGACCTGGCGCTCGATCTCGAGCGGGGAGAGGGCGGGCGCGACGGTGTTGACCGTCACCTGGACCGGCGTCGCGTCCGGGAACGCATCGAGCGGGAGGTCGCGGAACGCGACCGCGCCCGAGACCGCCGCGACCAGGGCGGCGATGAGCACGAACGCCCGGTGGCGGAGCGAGGCCTCGATGATGCCGGCGAGCACGGCTAGCGCTTCCTGGCCCGGTCGTCGTCGCAGCAGCCGGCGCCCAGGCTCTCCTTCATGAGCTCCGTCTTGAGGAGGAAGGCGCCCGTCGTCACGATCGGTTCGCCGGGTCGCACGTTCCCGAGGATCTCGACCGTGCCACCGCGGTCTCCCCCGAGCGCCACGGCCCGCGGCTCGTAGACGCCGGCGCCGAGCCGGACGAAGACGACCCACGACTCGCGGACGCGCTGGACGGAGTCGCGCGCCAGGATCACGGCGGTCCCGGCGGCGCCGACCTGGACGGTCGCCCGCGCGAACATGTTGGCCCGGAGGAGTCCGTCGGCGTTCGCGACGGCGGCCCGCGCCTCGACGGTCCGCGTCTTGGGGTCGTCCTCGGGCGAGATCCAGAAGATCCTTCCCGCGAAGACGTGCTCCGGGAGCCCGTCGGCGCGGACCTCGACCGGCTGCCCGGTTCGCGCCAGGAACGCGTCGGACTCGCGCAGGTCGAGCGAGACCCACATCGTTCCGGTGTCGGCGACCGTGACGAGGAGATCGCTCTCGTTCACGAGCCTCCCGAGGACCACCGGGAGCCTCGCGACCGTGCCGTCGATGGGCGATCGGAGCGTGTAACGACCACCGCTCGCATCGGCCGACGAGCCGACGATGGCGATCGCGCCCTCGAGAGCCTCCGCCTCCGCGAACGAGGTCTCGAGCTCCTCGCGCGCGAGCTCGAGCTCCCGCAGCGAGGAGACCCCTCCCTCCGCGAGGTGGCTCCGTCGCTCGACGTTGTTCCGGGCCACGGCAGCTCGCGCGAGGGCTCCGCGGAGTCGAGCGCGGAGCTCGCCCAGGTGGGGGCTCTCGATGGCGACGAGGGGTTGACCCTTCTCGACGAGCTGTCCCAGGCCGACGAGCACGTCCCGGACGATCCCCGGGATCGGCGCGTTCTCGTCGGCGAGGCGGCTCCGGTCGAAGCCGACGCGCGCCGTGCACTCGATCCGGGGAGCCGACGCGCTCTCCTCGGCCGGCGCGAACTCGATCCCGGCGGCTCGCTCGATCTCGGCCGAGGCAAGCCGGACCCTCGTCCCCGGCTCGAACGCGGGCCGCTGGACGAAGCCCGGCCGTGGAGCCTGCGGGTGGCAGAGGGGACACGCCGACTCGGGGAACCCGTGCGCCTCGCACCAGTCTCCCGCCCGCTTGAAGACCTCCACGAGCTCGGGGTGGCACTTGGGGCACTTGGCCTCGGGGAGCCCATGCTCGGCGCACCAACCGACCACCGGCGACGTGGCGACCGGGCGGCTCGGCGTCGGCCGGCAGATCGGGCAGATCGACTCGGGGAACCCGTGCTCCTCGCACCAGTCGCCCGCCGCCTTGAAGCGTGGGATCAGGTTGGGGTCGCACTTCGTGCATTTCGACTCCGGGACGCCGTGCTCCGCGCACCAGTCGGAGGCGGGCGCCGAGGACTCGACCGGCGCCACGGGCGCGTCCGGCGCCACCGTTCGATGCGGCGGGGCGGACCGGCCGGCCACGTAAGCGCCCGTGCAGAGGGCCAGGACGATGAAGGCACGGACGAGCGTGCCGCCGAGGCGAGACATCATGGGTGATCCTTCCGCGCTCGAGCCACGAGCTCGCGGACGAGGTCCCCGCCGCGCGGCGAGGCGTCCTCCCGCGAGCGCGTCTCGCTAGCAGCGGAACGCGATCGACCCCGTCAAGCCTGCTCTCAGGACTCCTGGCCCTGCTCTCGCCCGCGGGAGCAATCGATGAAGGAGTGGCCGTTCCGGCGCAGCGTCCCTTCCGGGAAGGGACGGCGGCTGGAGCGAGCACGACTCGTGTTGAACGGCGCCGTGAGCCAGAGTGGTCGGCGTCGCCGTGGTCGTCGCAGGCACCGCGATGTCGGTGCAGGGGCAACAGCTCGCATCGGAGACGCTCGCGGCGTCGGTCGAAGGCGTCTCGCGCGCGGCCCGATCGCCGCAGCACCCGCACGAGCCGTCCTCGATCCGCGCTTCGCCATCGGGCTCCACGCAGAGAACGAACGACGCGCCCTCGCCGCTCGAACCGAGGATGGTGAGCGCCAGCGTCGCGAGAAGGAGTCGGCGGGCGAGACCCACGCAAGCATCGTATCAGCGCGCCTCATCGCTCGCCGGCATCATCGACGGGGGCCAGCGGTGACGACTGTGCGACGGCGAGCAGAAGGATTGCCGCGAGAATTCACTCCCGGGCGACGGAACTCGACAAACGCACGCGGCACTCGTGACGGGAAGTGGAGGGGTGGAACGTGAAGGCACGGCGCGACAGGGGCCAGGGCCTCGTCGAGTACGGTTTCGTCGTCGCGGGCGTCGCTCTCGTGGGCGCGCTCGGAGTCTCCGAGGTCGGCCACAAGACCGCGGGCCTCGTGGGCGCCATGAAGGTCGTGCTGCCGGGCGCCCACTTCGACTGCAACAGCACGATCGTCACGGGCCGTCTCATCGAGGAGAAGTTCGACCCGACGCACGGCGCGGTCGCCATGGACGTGAACGGGATCGTCGCCGCCTCGGGGACGGACCGCCTCGGCGTCAACCTCGCCGGCGCGGGCACCGACGCCGCGGCCTACGGTCTCGGCGGTCTCGTGATCGAGTCGCGCTGAGCGCCCCGTGAACCGGTCACGGGTCTGGGAGATCCTGGTCGTCGCGCTTCCCGTCGTCTGCGCGGCCGAGTGCACGGCGCGTGCTCTCGTCGTCGCTCTCCTCCCGGCGGTCGCGGGCTGGGCGGAGTCCGAGACGCTCGAGCGTGTGCTCTGGGGGACGTCGGCCGCCATGTGCGCGTTCACCCTGCGTCGGAGAGGGCGGGCCGCGCGCCACGCGATCTTCGGCGTGGCGCTCGTCACGGGCCTCCTCGCCGTCGCTCTCGACGAGGACCGGCTCATGAAGGCGAGCCTCGCCGGAATCGTCCTCGTGCAGCTCGTCCTCCTGCGCGAGCGCCTCGCGTGCGCGCGCGGGTGCTGCGCGCCTCACGTCTCCTCTTCGGGAACGTCCTCGGCCGGCAGCCGCGCGCTGTCGGCGGACTCGATCCGCCCGCTCTCGCTCGCGAGGAGGTAGACGTCCCCCAGGTCCGAGGCGGGCTCGGTGGGCCTCGGCGGCTCGGGCGGGCGCGCGCGTACCCACTCGATTCCGGCCTCGAGCGCGCTCCCAAGCGCAACGGGCTCGCCGAGGTTGATCCCCGTGTATTGCCGCGCGTCGAACGGGATCTCGTGGGCGACCGGTCGCCCGAGCGTCTCGGCGACCGCGCGCGCGGTGAGCTCGCCCTGGAACGGAGGGTGCGAGCGGTTGAGCACGATCCTCACCGTCTCGCTCCCGATCCCGAGACGGTCGAGCGTCCGGAGGTAGCGCTCGACGCCGAGGACGCCCGGCCGCGTCGCGTTCGTCACGACGTAGACCAGGTCGCTCACGTCGAGGACCGCGAGGCTCACCGGGTCCAGGAGCGGTGACGTGTCGACGACGACGCAGTCGAAGGCGCGCCGCGCGACCGTGAGAAGCCGGAACAGGGCGTCGCCGTCGATCTCGGGCGCGCCGCTCTCGCGTGGCGACCCGAGGACCCTGAGACCGCACGCGTGGGGCGTGGCGAGCTCGCGGAGCATCACGGGGTCGAGCCGATCCTCCTCCCGGAGCGCGTCGGCGACCGTCGATGCGTCCTGGAGGTCGAGCGCGAGAGCGCAGCCTCCGACCTGAGGCGACGCGTCGACGAGGAGCACGCGGTCGGCGTGCGCTCGCGCGAGCCGGCAGGCGAGATCGACGGCGACCGTCGTGCGCCCGACGCCTCCCTTGTTGCTCGCGACGCACGCGATCGTTCCGCCGGCGGCGGCCGGCCGCGACGCCCCCGGCGAGCGCAACACGATCCGGACGATGTCGGAGGCGCGGAGCGGACGCTCGAGGAACTCGTCAATGCCCGAGCGTGCGGCCCGGATCACATCCGTCGCCCCGGGAGCGCCCACGACGGCCGCGAGACGAACTCCGGGCGCGAGCCGGGCGATCTCACGGAGGAAGTGGTCGAACTGCCGCCGCGCGCCGAGCGGGAGAAGGATGAGGTCGGGCCTGAAGCGGCGCAGTGCGAGGAGCGCGCGCCGGAAGTCCGGCTCGTAGCGCGTCAGGACCCGGTCGAGGTCCGAGCGCTCGAGGGCATCCTCGAGCTCGGGGGCGAGCTCATCTTCCGGCCCGATGACGAGAATCCTCCGCGCGCTCCCCATGCCTTCCCATGTATGCCGCGCCGGCAGGCCGGGTTCCCCGGGAACTCCGGCGCGCTCGTCGGCACTCTCCAGGGATATGACCCCGGACGAGGACCGCCCCCGCGCGCTCGTTCGATCGCTCGCCGTCACGTTCCTCTACGTCGCGCCGGCGATCCTCGCGAGCTGGCGTCTGCTCGACCCCGACATCTTCTGGCACCTGAGGACGGGCCAGTGGATCGCCGACCACGGCTGCCTTCCCGGCACCGACGCGTTCTCGGCCTTCGGCGCCGGGAAGCCGTGGGTCGCCTACAGCTGGGTCTTCGAGCTCATCGTCTACGGGCTCTACCGGGCGGCGGGGTGGGCCGGGATCCTCGCGTTTCGCTCGGTCATGTGGGTCGTCATCTCGATCGCGCTCCACCGGCTCGTCGCGCGGCGCCAGCCGAGCTTCATCGTCGGCTGGTGGATCACGGCGGTCGCGATCGCGGCCCTCCTCGGCCTGTGCGAGCCACGGCCCTGGCTCCTCACGATGCTCTTCTTCATCATCGAGCTCGACCTCGTGGACGGGGCGCCCGACTCGCGCGCCATGCTCGCGCTGCCGGCCATCTTCGCGCTCTGGGCCAACGTCCACGTCCAGTTCGTCTACGGCCTGTTCGTGCTCGTGGTCTACGCCCTGGAACCGCTCCTCGTCCGCGCCGTCGCGTTCGTTTCGGGTTCGCCGGAGAGGCCGCCTCTCTCGCGGCGGCTCCTCGCGGTCACCGCGGCCTCGATCGTCGCGACGCTCGTGTCTCCGTACCACGTCCACGTCTACAACGTCGTCCACGAGTACGCGACCCAGACCCTCACCTTCCAGCTCATCACGGAGCTCGCCGCGATGCCGTTCCGGATCCCCTCCGACTGGTGCGTGCTCGCCCTCACCGTCGGAGCGGCGCTCGCCATGGGGTGGCGCCACGAGCGCCGACCGGCGCGCTACGTCGTGTTCGCGGTCGCGACCTACTGCGCGTTCCGCGCCATGCGCGACGTGTGGTTCGTAACGATCGTGTCGGCGCTGCTCCTCGCCTGTGCGCGCGTCTCGTGGCTGCCGGACGCTCCGATGCGATCTCGGCGCCTGCCGCTGGCATTCACCGCCCTCATCGTCGCCGCTGGCCTCCTCGACATCGGCTTCGTGCACGCCAGGATCAACGCTTGGTCGGAAGCCTGGATCCGCCTCTACTACCCGGCCGACGCGGCGGCCGAGATCGAGCGAAAGGGCTACGAGGGCCCGCTCTACAACCCGTTCAACTGGGGCGGCTACCTCATCTGGCGGCTCCCCGAGCGGCCGGTGAGCATGGACGGTCGCACGAACCTCCACGGCCCCGAGCGGATCGCTCGGAACATCATCACCTACAGCGGGGGCCCGGGGTGGGCGGAGGACACGGAGCTCGCCCACGCCCGGATCGTGATCACTCGAAACGGCCGCGACGCGCTCCGCGACCTCCTCAGGAACGACCCGCGGTTCGAGCTCGCGTGGGTCGATAGCACGGCCACGGTCTTCGTCGCGCGGGGCGCGAAGAAGTAGCGCTCTCTCAACGCGCTCGCTCGAAGGCGACGACCCAGTTGAGCCCGGTGTGCGCCACGATCCGGGACCGAAAGCCGCGCGCCGACATGCGCCCCTCGAACCACGTCCAGAGCGGCGGATAGGCGTCCCACGCCGTGACGAGCAGGAAGCGCTCCCTCGCCTCGACCCGCGTGGCTATGTCTTCGAGGTATCCGCGCGTCGCCGGCGTGATCCCCCGCGGGAGGAGCGTCACGTCGCCCGGGATCGGATAGCACGCGAGCGGTGAGAGCAGGTAGTCGTGCCTCTCGCCCCGGTCCAGGACCCACTCGGACTGCCACGCCTCGACCAGGCCCGTGTCGACGAGGACCGGAGTCGCGGCGGCGTCCGCGCTCCGCACCTGCGCGATCCCTTCGCGGATCCACGCCGCGGTGAGGCGCCAGTCGTTGTTGTGGTGGCGGTGCGACGTGTTCGCGACGGTCGAGGCGACGAGGAGGACGACGGCGGCCGCGAGGCGCGCCCGCCGCGTCGGAAGCGCCGAGAGCGCCCAGCCGAGGAGGAGGGCGAGGCCCGGGAGCGCGTTCGCGTGGTAACGCGGGACGAAGACCCTGAACAGGGACTCGGAGACGGCGAAGAGGGCGAGCCGCGGGACGACGTGCCAGCCGAGGACGAGCGCCCCAGAGGCCTGTCCTCCGCGCGGCGCCGGAGGCACCCGCAGCCAGGCGAGACGGCCCGCGATCGCGAGGACGAAGGCGCCGATGAGCGGAAAGGCGGCGACCGAGGGAACGAGCGCCACCGCGAGGTCCGCCCACGTCGGACGCAAGGAGAACTCGAGGGTCGCGGAGCGTCCGTAGAGGGAGAGGACCTGGGGAACCAACGGAACGCAGAGGATCCCGAGGACGAAGGTCACGATCGCCATCCCGAACGCTCCCGGTACGGCCGCGCCCGAGCGCCGCCGGGCGATGACGTGGACGGCGTGGACGAGGAGCGTCGTCGCGAAGAGGTAGTGCGCGTAGAGGACCAGGGCGGCGAGAATCGCGTACACGATGCCCGTGGCCGTGCGGCCCGAGTCGAGCCAGTGGAGGAGCGCCAGGGTCGCCGCGGCGGTGGCGAAGACGCCCAGGGCATACGGCCGCGCATCCCCTGCGAGGAACGCGATCTCGGGGGTCGCGACGAAGACCGCCGTCGCGAGGAAGCCGATCTCGGCGTCCCAGAGCCGGCGCGCGATCCGGAAGACGAGGAAAGCGGTGAGCGCCATGGCGAGGACCGATGGCGCGCGCAGCGCCGCCTCGCCTCGGCCCAGCCCGGCGACGACCAGCCGGACGATCAGGAAGTAGAGAGGCGACTGCCCCTGGTAGCGGAGCGCCCGGCCGAACACGGAGGCGATGTCCCCGCTCACGACCCAGCCCGTGATCGTCTCGTCGAGCGTGAGGCCCGAGCCGAGGGGTCCCAGCCAGAGGACGGCCGCGCAGACGACGAGGAGCGCCCAGGCCGGCGCGCCGCGCGCGCTCATCGTGGCGCCCTCGCCGAGGACCGCTCGAGCTCGAACACCCGGTACCAGCCCGTGTCGGCGGCGGTCCGCGTGACGAATCCGAACGGGGCGAGGCGCGCCTGCAGCCACGACCAGGGCGGTGGATCGGCGTGCTCGGCCCACGGCGTGACGAAGATGAACCGCTCGCATCGCTCGAGGCGGCTCGCGACGCGCTCGACGTAGGCGCGCGTCTCCGGGGCGACAAGGAGCGGGAACGGAACGGGCTCGCCGCCCACGTCGTAGCGCGAGAGCGGAGCGAGGAGGAAGGATCGCCGCTCGGCGTCGCCCTCGAGCCAGTCCGGCTGCATCGACTCGACGAAACCCACGTTCATGACGACGGGCGCACGGTCTCTCCCCAGGGCTTCGCGCACGCACCGGGCGGTCAGCTTCCAGTCCTCGCGCGAGTGCCGCTTGGACGCGAAGGAGGCGCAAGAGGCGAGGAGCATGAGGCACGCGACCGCGTTCGCGATCCGGCGCGTCGGAAGGGCCGCGATCCCCCAGCCGAGGAGGAGCGCGAAGCCCGGTGCCGCGTTCAGGACGTAGCGCGAGAGGAAGACCCGGAAGACGTAGCGCGAGAAGACGAAGATTGAGACCCGCGGGACGAGGTGCCAGCCGAGGACGAGGGCGGTCGAGTCCGCGCTCGCGGCCGGCGGCGCGAGCCGCTGCCGGCCGAGCGCGCACGCGAGGCCGGCCACGATCGGGACGATCGCCGCCTGGGGGAGGAGCCAGCCGACGAAGCTCTCCCAGGTCGCGAGCGGGGAGTACTCGATCGCCCGGTGGCGTCCCTCGAGCGCGCCGGCCTGGGGCACGAGCGGGGCGAGGGCGACCCCGACGAGGGCGCCCGCGAGGGCGAGGCTCCGCGCCGACGGCACGGGGCGGCCCGTCCGGACTCTCGCCACGAGGTAGAGGGCGTGGACGAGGAGCGTCGACGCGAAGAGGTAGTGGACGTAGACGATCGATGCCGCGAGCGCCGCGTAGAGGAGCCCGAGCCAGGTCCGCCGCGTCTCGACCCACTCGACGAGGGCGAGCGTCGCCGCCGCGGCCAGGAACACGCCGAGCGCGTAGGGCCGCGCGTCGCTCGCGGCGTAGACGACGTCAGCCGTCGAAACGAACGCCGCCGCGGCGTAGAACCCCACGTCGGGGTCGAAGATCCGCCGCCCGATCCGGGCGACGACGAGCGTCGCGAGCGCCGTGGCGACGACCGACGGGGCGCGGAGGACGGCCTCGCTCCCGCCGAAGACGAGGACGACCAGGCGCACGAGGACGTAGTAGAGCGGCGACTGCCCCTGGTAGAGCGACGCGCGGTGGACGGTCTCGCCGAGGCTCCCGTCCACGACCCAGGCGGTGCTCGTCTCGTCGAGCGTGAGGCCCGACTTGATCGGCGCGATCCAGAGGAGCCAGGCGCACGCGGCGAGGAGGAGCCAGCGCGCGCGGTTCAACCGGCAGTCTCCGGGCGGGCGACGAGATCGGCCCTCTGCTGGAGCTCGAGGAGCGCGAGGACGTCCTCGGTGGTGAGGTAACCCTTGTTGACCATGACCTCGCCGATCCTGAGGCGCTCGCCCTGATCGGCGAGCTGGCGCTGGTGGAAGATGCACTCCTCGACCTCGCCCTGGGTGGCGAGACCGCGGAGAATCACCAGCTTCCCGAACAGCCGGAGGCGCGCCGCTTCGAGGAGGAGCTGCTGCTCCTCGGGCTCGGGCGCGGGGCTGCGTCTCTGGACCTGGACGCGCAGGACCTCATCGACCTGGCCGGGCGTCATGAGGCGGCGGCCGACGAGGATCATGCCGATCCGCTGCGGGCGGCCGAGCAGCCGCTGGGCCTCGAGGGCGACGGCCGCCTTCTCGTCGGTCAAGAACCCGAGCGAGACCGCGATCCGGCAGAACGAGTCGTCCTCCGCGTCGTCGTCGTCGAGCTCCACGTCTTCAGTGCGGCGCCGACCGCCCCGTGGACGAGCGCAGTAGATCGCGCGTGTCCTGGAACGCCCAGACGGCGCTGGCCTTCGAGGGCTCGCGGACGATCGTCGGGTTCACGACGATGACGAGCTCCTTGTCGTCCTCGTTGTGCGACGTCTGCTTGAAGAACCACTCGATGCCGGGGATCTCGCCGAGGAACGGGATGTAGGAGGCGTTGTCGGAGCGGTCGCGGGTCACGAGGCCGCCGAGGAGGAGCGCCTCGCCGTCGTCGAGGCGCGCGCTCGTCTGGAGCTGCCGTGTCTGGATCGCGGGCGCGACGGAGTTCACCCCCGTGGACTGATTGATGGACTGCGTGAGAGGAAGGTCCGGCGCCGAGACCTGGGGGACGACGTCGAGCGTCACGGTGTCGTCGTCGCCCACGAGCGGGCGGATCGAGAGCGTCACGCCGACCTGGATCGCCGTGAAGGTCGTCGTGAGCACGGCGCCGTTCGAGACGGCCGTGTTGAGCGGGATGAAGATCTGGTCGCCCGAGTTGAAGGACGCGTTCTCGCCCGAGAGCACCGTGAGCGTCGGCCCCGAGAGGTTGCGCGCGAGGCCCTCCGATTCGAGGAAGGAGAGCGCCGTGTTGATCGCGAAGTACTTGCCGACGATCTGTGTCTGGTTCGCGACGCCCCCGTTGAGGAACGAGAAGATGTTCTGCACGTCGAGCGGATGCGACGGGCCCCTCGCCGCGAGGACCGGGAGCGTGCTCGGCGTCGTGAGCGCGCCCGGGATCGCGTTCGGCTGCGGGATGTTGGCGGCCGGCACCGTGGAGTTGAAGCCCCATTGTCTGAGCTTCGTCCGGTCGACCTCGTAGAGCCTGATCGCGACCCGCACCTGCGGGAGGTCGCGGACCCTGATGAACGAGACGATCTGCCCGCGCGCCGTCTCGAGGACCTTGGCGCGCGCGATGTTTTGCTGGATGTTGTTCGTCGTCGCGCCGAGCCCGCCGCCCCCGGAGGTCCCGGCCTGGGAGGCCGACGTGCCGCTGCTCCCGCCGAGCGTGGCGCCCGCCTCGTTGGCGATGACGGTGATCTGCGCCTGCTGCTGCTTCCCGACGACGACGCTGTTCGCGAGCGTGAGCGCGCGGATGAGCGTGATCTGGTCCCGCACCGATCCCTCGAGGACGAAGACGTCGTTCGTGTCGTCCGGGACCGCGCCCTTCACGACCCGCCGGACGGTGAGGTCGCGGCCGCCGAGGGGCAGAATCGCGTCGAAGAGCCTCTCCTCGAGGCGCGGCGGGAGCGTCCGGAGCTTGAGGAGGTTGATGACGGTAGGCGACGCGAGCGCGGCTCCCGGCGGACGGACCGCCTCGGCGGCCGCCTGCTCCGGCGTCGTCGCGGGCGTGCCGCCCGGAGGCGACGCGGGAGGCGCCGCGCCCGGAGCGCGGATGAGGGGCGTCGCCTGGTCCTGCCCGCCGCCGAACCGATTGGCGGTGGGGGTGAGGTACCGCACGGCGGTCGCCTCGGCCGCGCGCGAGGCTCCGATGTTCGGAACCGTGCCGCGGAGGATGAGCGCGTCCCGGTCCGGGGCCCCTTCGACGACGATCGAGGAGTCGATGTCGGCGAGGGCTCGCTGGAGCACGGACAGGTCGCGGTGGACATCGACGAGCTGCTCCTCGAAACTGCCGTCAGAGAACCACAGCATGAGCGTCGTCCGCCCGGCCTTCTTCCCGAGGAGGAGGATCTCGCGGTTCGAGATGAGCTCGAAGGACAGGTGAGCCGAGCTCCCGACCGCGATGCGGCTCACGTCCTTCGTCAGGAGCAGCCTCGTGTGCTCGTTCTCGTTGACGGAACGCTCGATCGGACTGTCCGCGCACGCGAGACGCGTGGCACCTAAAGCCATGGCAACAAGGAGGATGAGCTTGATCCGAGGCTGGTCGGTCACGGAGTATCTCCCCGCAAGGAGTGCCCCTGGAAGGGGTTGAGTTCCTTTTTCTTCGGGAATCGCGGAACTAGCACGGCGCGTCCGGCACTCTCACATCCGAGGACCGCGAACACGGCAACAGGGCCGCCGTCGCGGGCTCGGAAACCTCGAACCACCAGGAGTTGCATCCGCCATGAAGTCCATGTGTCGCCGCCGCCGCGGCCAGGGTCTCGTCGAGTACGGCATGATCATCTGCGGGGTCGCCCTCGTCGCCGCCGTCGCGGTGTCCGAGTTCGGCCACAAGACGAGCGACCTCATCGCCGCCGTCGCGGTCGTCCTCCCCGGCGCTCACAACGGCGACAACGCGCCCATGGTGTCGGGCCACCTGATCGAGGCGACCCTCCAGGGCAACGCCGGTAACCTGTCGATGGGCCTCGACACGGGGTCGATCCTCAACAACTCGAACCAGGACCGCATGGGCGAGAACCTGTTCGGGAACAACTCGGCCGGCAGCGCTTACGGCCTCGGCGGCTTGGTCATCGAGTCGCGGTAGAGAGTCCTTGACGCTCGCTCTTCGTACGGTGGAACCGCAACCACCCGCGGCCGCATGCGTGGGTGGTTGTCGGCATTTGAGGGTCCCGTGAGACGCGCAAAGCGACATGGAGGACAGGCGCTCGTCGAGTTCGCGCTCGTCGCGCTCGTCCTCTACATGCTCCTCGCCACGACGGTCGAGCTGGGCCGGCTCGTCTTCTCGGCGCAGGCGCTCCAGGACGCATCGCGGGTGGCGGCGCGCGAGATCGCGCTCACGCCGCTCCTCCCCGAGACGGCGAACCTGGGCGCGGCCCTCCAGGACCCGACCGTCAAGGCGCGGATCTTCGACGAGCAGTACCTGGTCGTCGACCTCTCGACCGTGCCCAACGGCGACGTGGACGCCTTCTTCCAGGGAAAGCCACTCGTCAACCAGATGCTGCGGCCCCTCATGATCTTCGAGACCGTGACGCTCGGAGGCGGCGGCGGGACCAAGAGCTACCTCCACTACCCGGGGGCGCTCGTCACGAACAACACGACGGGCGTGACGACGGTCGTGATCCCCCTCGTGAACGTGAGCCAGAACCCCGTCTCGAGCCCGCCGCGGCTCCAGCCGTACGACGACGACGCCACCAACGTCCAGTGGATCCCCGTCGTCGAGGAGGTCCTCCAGGGACCCACCGGAACCGTGAGCGCCTTCCCCGCGAGCCAGGGGGGGATCGTCGCGCTCAGGATCAACTATCCCTACCAGGCGGCCATGCTGTCGGGCTTCAAGCCGCAGACGCCCACGGCGTCCGACCCCAACCCGCCGAACATGAGCAACCCGATCATCGCCGACAACGAGGCCGCGTTCGACTCGATGACCCCCACGATCACGGCCGGCGGAACGACGACGACCTACACCTATCTCACCCAGGACGACCCGACCGTCGCCGGCACGTATGCCGGGAGAGCCGGCCTCGGGCGCCAGTTCGGATTCACGATGACCGTGCGCCCGTTCCGGCGCGTCGTCTCGATGCAGGCCGTCTTCAGGCGGGAGATCGATTTCCGATGAGCGCCGCGCCCTACAGACGCCGTCCGTCGTTCGTGTCGCTCGTGGTATTCCCCGCGGCGATCCTGGGCGGCGTCGCGATCGTCGTCTTCGCGATCTTCCAGCTCGCGCGGCACCAGGGTGGGCACCGGCCGCCGCCTCCCGAGGGCTACAGGCCCGTCATCGCGAGCCCGAGGCCGATCCCGATGTACACCCAGCTCACGAAGGAGAACCTCTGGAACCCCGAAGAGCCTCCCTTCAAGCTCATCTGGGTCCCCGCCGCCGCGATCACCTCCGACATGCTCACGAGCTTCCAGCAGGTCGCCGGGCGCGTTCTCAACCACGACAAACCCGCCGACTACGGCTTCACCGAGGCCGATTTCTACCCTCGCGGAACGAAGCCGGGATGGGGCGCCGGCGTGCCGGAGGGCAAGCGCGGTTACACCGCGGTCGCCGAAAAGATCTCCGGGCTCGTCGGGCTCACGGCGGGGGATCACTTCGACCTCATGGCGACGATCCCGATCGACCCGAAGGCGTACGAGACGCTCCAGCAGCTCGGCCCCGGCATGACCCAGCAGCTCGGGATCCAGATCAAGCTCATGGGCGAGAACAAGCAGGCGAGGGGTCGCGTCATCGTGCAGGACGGCGTCGTCGTGGTGCCGCTCCATACGCGCGAGGTTCCGACCACGCGCGCCGGCACGCTCACGAGCGCTGCCGTCCAGACGATGAAGCCGGTCCAGGAGGTCGTCGTCGCCGTCGATCCCGACGAGGTCGGCCCCCTCATGGAGGCGCTCGCCGTGGGCGCCGACCTCACGTGCGTCGCACGCTCGAACCGCTCGACCGACGACCACAAGAGCAAGCTCGTCCCGCACGAACCGTCGAATCCCCTCACGGGCGGCGGCGGGTTCGAGCCGCTGTCGATCATCAAGACGGTCAAGGGCGACACTGTCGGGACCGAGATCGCTCCCAAGGCCGGAGGCAAGGAGTGAGGAGGCCCCACCGGCGCGTGGCCCGTCCGTGCCGCTCGCGCCGGGGAGGGTACGCCCTCGTCTTCCTCGGGCTGTTCCTGATCGGGATCCTCGCGATCGCGACGCTCGTCGTGGACGTGGCCCTGGCGCGCGTCACGCAGGACCAGATGCAGACGGCGGCCGAGGCCTCGGTCCTGGCCGGTCTGCGGATCAACACGGGCGCCTCCGCCGCGAACGACATCGCCGCCCACACGAGCGCTTCGTTCTTCGCGTCGCTCGCCTTCGCCGACAACTCGGGCGAGACGAGCACCGGCGAAGGTCCGCTCATCCCGGCGGCCCAGACGCCCGGCATGCCCTCCCCCACGCTCTACGCTGGCGAGACGCTCGACATACGGAGCGCCGGGCCCTACAACGCCACGAGCAACCCGCCGCTCCAGCCGCTCGCCCTCAACGAGCCCGGCAACTTGAAGAACGGCGACATCGTCTCCGGCATCTACGCCTACGACGCGACGACGCCGCTCCGCGATCTCGAGTCGCCAGTCGACTACTCCCGGACCGACTTCGCGGCCGGGTCTCCCCCCTCGACGGCGCTCCTCGTCCGCCTCCGGCGCGTCAACTCGCTCTTCGGGACGAAGAACCCTCTCGACAACGTGAACGGCGTCAGCACGTCCGGGCCGGCGCTCAATTTCCTCTTCGGCCACGGCACGTTCATCCACGGAACGAGCGACAACGCGACCTACTCGCCCATGCGCGACGGTCTCGCGGTACGGGCGACCTCGATCGCCTCGCTCCGTCCCGCGACCGCCGTCGGCTGGCCCGCGACCAACGGCGCGACCACGACCCCCGGCTCGGCGCCGTTCGCCCTGACGCTCGCCGAGTGGGACGTTCTCGCCGCGAGCGCGCCGGGGTCGTACACGGTCGCGCTCGATGGAACGCAGGGGATCTTCTTCGATCCGTCGCCCGCTCCGTTCCCGCCGACGATCGCGCCGGATGGCCTCCGCGTGCCCGCGGTCGGCGGACGGATCGCGCAGCAGGCCGCGCCGCCGCCGCCGGCCGCTCTGCCGTTCAACGCCTACGTTCCGCTCTACGACACGGTGTCGGGCAGCTTCGTGATCGTGGGCTTCGTCTACGTGACCGTGACCGACCAGACGACGACGACGGCCACGATCCTGACCCCGGTGGTCGACAGGATCGGCGAGAACGTCTCCGCATCCGTCTACGACGGAATCCAGGCGTCTGCCGCGGCCGGACTGTCGCCGGCGACGATCGAGGCGGCGATCAAGGCCGCGTTCGACGGCACACCGTCCCTCCTCCAGGCGCCCGCGCTCGTGCGCTGAAAGGTCTCCGAGTGGACAAGACGCTTCAAATCCTCGCCGTCGACAAGGACCCCAAGCTTCGCCTGGAGCTCGAGGCGGCGATCGCCGGGACGAAGCTCAACGTCGTCACCCACCTGGCGCCCGACATGCGGCGCGGAATCGAGGCCGCCCGGAGCTTCCAGCCCGACCTCGTCCTCGTCGCCATGGGACGCGACATGGGAGCGCTCAAGGCGTTCACGGACGAGATCCTCGCGATCGCGCCGGAGTCCGTCGTCGCGGCGACCTACCGGCGCGACACGTTCACGCCGGACCGCGCCGAGGGGACCGTGATCATCGACGCGCTCCGCGCGCGTGTGCAGGACTTCCTGAGCCGGCCCCTCTCGAGCGCCGACCTCGGCCAGCTCCTCGAGCGCATCACGAAGCGGGCCTCCACGAACCGCGCCGCCCTCGGGACGATGGTCTCCTTCGTGAGCAACAAGGGCGGGGTCGGCAAGTCCACCATGTCCGTCAACACGGCCTGCGCGCTCGCCTCCCGCCACCCGGACCGCGTCCTCCTCGTGGACGCCTCGCTCCAGCTCGGCAACTGCGCGTCCATGCTCGACCTCCAGCCCGAGACGACGATCGCGGACGCCGTGAAGCAAGTGAACCGGATCGACGAGACCATGCTCCATGAGCTCTCGACCCGCCATGCGTGTGGCCTCCGCTTCCTGGCGGCGCCCCACGACGCCGTCGAGGCGGCCGAGATTACCCCCGAGGCCATCGCGCGCGTGCTCAACGTCGCGAGGCGCGCCTTCGACTACGTCGTCGTCGACACCTTCCCCATGGTGGACAACGTCGTCATCGCGATCCTCGACGTGAGCGACCGGGTCTTCGTCGTCTTCCAGGGGACCGTGCCGACGGTGCTCGGGATCGCGAGCTTCCTCAAGCTGCTGTCGCGGGTCGGCGTGCCGCCGGCGCGCCAGGGGCTCGTCCTCAACCACAACCACCCCGGGTTCGTGGGCTCGCTCCGGCCCGTCGACGTGGCCGACAAGCTCGAGCGGACGATCGACCACGTCGTTCCCTTCGACAAGAACGTCCTCGTCGCGACGAACACGGGCGTCCCGCGCGTCCTGAGCGGCGGCGGCTTCCTCGGCTTCGGGGCCGGGTTCTCGCGGGCGGTCGGCGTCGTCGCGGACGCCGTCGAGTCGACGCGGGAGTCCGCGAGGGCGACCCCGACGCGCGCCCTCACGGCCGAGGCCCCGCCGTCGGCGAACGGGAACACTCCCTTGCACGACGCTCCAGGCGAGGAGATCGGCGACGGCGTCTCCGAGGGAGCGGTCCTGTGAGCGAGAGCCGGGATCCGCGCGAGAGCTTTGGCAAGTCGATCTCGGCCGATGCCGTGCCGCGCTTCGCGCCGCGGGCGCCCGCGGCGCCCGTCCAGGCGCGGCAGGCCCAGGCGCCCCGCCTCTCGAAGGCCGACCTCCTCTCCATCAAGGGCAACCTCCACGAGCGCCTCCTGAAGGAGATCGGCGACCGAAACCTCCTCACGCTCGACGAGGCGGCGGTCAAGGCTGCGGCCCGCGAGTTTGTGGACCGCATCCTCTCCGAGGAGGACGTGGCGCTCAACGAGCAGGAGCGCGCTCACCTCACCGAGGAGCTCGAGCAGGAAGCGCTCGGGATCGGGCCGCTCTCGGTCCTCATGGGCGACCCCGCCGTGAGCGACATCCTCGTCAACCGGTTCGACGACGTCTACGTCGAGCGCTTCGGACGCCTCGAGAAGACCGACGTCCGGTTCCGGGACAGCGAGCACCTGGTCCGTGTGATCGAGAGAATCGCGGCGCGGATCGGGCGCCGCATCGACGCCGCCGCTCCGATGCTCGACGCGCGCCTCGCTGACGGGAGCCGCGTCAACGCGACCCTGCCGCCCGTCTCGCTCGACGGTCCGACGCTCTCGATCCGCCGTTTCGGACGCCAGCGATTGCGGCGCG
>Ga0070738_10002230_pt1 | contig 31098 bp, 20 predicted proteins | sample Coa_R2_2_FD_66446 | JGI IMG/M metagenome (GOLD analysis project Ga0070738, IMG submission 66446) | Surface soil microbial communities from Centralia Pennsylvania, which are recovering from an underground coalmine fire - Coalmine... | ecosystem: Environmental > Terrestrial > Soil > Unclassified ...
ATCGAGGATGTTCCTACAAGAACGATCGCAAGTATCCACAAGCTTTGTGCGGTGTTAGCCGTAACTAAGCTTAAAGGTGGGTAGGCTGTCCAACCAGACTGCGATCCACCAAAGAAGAAACTAGCTAATAATAGCGCTCCAGCTGGTGGGTTCAACCAAAAAGCGATCGCATTCAGTTTTGGAAAAGCCATATCTCTAGCGCCAATCATCAAAGGCACTAAATAATTGCCAAATCCGCCAATGGCACTAGGAACAATCCACAGAAAAATCATGATTGTTCCGTGATTGGTCATGAAAGCGTTATACAGGTTCGGATCTAGTAAATCTGAATCTGGTGTTGCTAATTCGGCACGCATAGCAATAGCCATGAGTCCACCAATTAGATAAAACACAAACGCTGTCACTAGGTATTGAAGACCAATCACCTTATGGTCAACATTAAACGTGAAGTAGTCGTACCATCTCCACGCTTGTTGATGAGAACTATGAGTAGCAACCTGCAGTTCAGGTCGATTGTCTTCAGGAGGTGTATTTCGTGGGAGTTCTACTTGGGTCATATTTTTGTGATTTGTTCTTTGTCATTTGTCTAGTGTTAGTTGCTAGGCGTTATTCTTTTACGATTAACTACTCACCACTAACTAAAAACTAATGACCAATGACTAATGGCTCTAGAGTTTCAGCATTAATCCCCATATCACGTGTGTAGGGATTGAGGAACTCGGAAGTTGATAAGTGAGCAGGATTGATGGCGACGGCTTCTTTGAGATTTTGCGTTTGAGCAATACGGTTTTCTTCAAGCCAGTTGTCAAACTCCTCTGGAGTGTGGACAATGACCTGTGACCTCATTGAGCCATGGTAGCCACCACACAATTCAGTACAAACGATAGGATATGTGCCTGGTTTAGTCGCTACAAACCGCAGTTCAGTAGGTATGCCAGGAATTGCATCTTGCTTCAATCGGAATTGAGGTACCCAGAAAGAGTGAATCACATCAGTTGCAGAAAGATTGATTTGTACATCCGCACCGACGGGAATGTGTAACTCTCCGGAACTTACTCCACTATCCGGGTAATTAAACAACCAAGCAAACTGCATTCCTGTGACATTCACAACCAAATCTGCTGGTTTACCTAGTGTTTTAGGAGTTGCACCAATGCCAATTTGAGGTACAGCGGTTGGAGATGTTTGTTCCGACTCCGTTATAGAAGTATCACTCAATGTAGCAGCAATAGCACTTCCTGGCATTTGAGCAACGTGAGCTTTTGAGTGACTGTGAGGCATATGAGGATGGCTTCCTGGCTCAAATCCTCCCATTTGTTGAAAAACATCAACACTGTAGATTCCTAAAACCAAGACTATCAGTGCTGGGATTGCTGTCCAAAAAACTTCTAAGGGAAGATTACCCTCAACATCGACGCCATCTGTATCATCTCCAGGACGACGGCGGTACTTGACCAAAAAGATGAGAATGGTTCCTTCTACTACTATAAAGAGAGCTGTAGCAATGGAGACCATAATGTTAAAAAAGCCATCTACTAAGGGCGCTTGTTGCGATGCCTGAATTGGTAGTAAATGGTGATTTTGTCCAACCCAAATGCTGAAAACGGTAATTACCATTCCAGCAACTAAGGTCCATAGTGAAACAGGAATTTGTTGCATAAATACCTGCTCTGTAAAAGGTGGTTAAAGCAGTAAACAGTGAACGGTTATCAGTTATCAGTAGAGAGGAATACACCTAACAACCCTTAGAGCAGAGAGTCTTTGACTTTAATCAAAGATATTTACTTGCCTGTGGTCGCTTTTAGTCCTAGCTATCAACTAGCATATATGAGTAGCAAGTTAGAATTTGTTAGTAGCTGACAATTTACGATTGATAGATTGATTTCCAAAAAACTTTTTGCGTTGTTCCAGCCCATAACTGAGGAATGTAAGGCTATAATACGTGGGGGTGTAAGGGGTCGTAAAAAACTCTTTTTAAAGAAGAATTCAGAATTCAGGATCGCATGAGTTGGGGAATTAAACCCTTGGCTGGCTGCCAGTCGAAAAGAATTACTACTGAATTCTGACTCTTGAGTTCTTTCGGGTTAAGGCGTCGCAACTTTCGTTCAATCTCCCGAATTTATTTGTTAGTCTCCCTTACACCCTGACACTCTTAGTTATTTAATGCAGCGTGAGTGTAGCAGTTCTTGGAACAAATTCTTGCACAAGCTTCACAACCAACACAGTTTTCAGGATAAGCGATCGTCATCACTTTCTTTTCAATTTCATCATCGTCCTCGTTTTCTACGAATTCTCCTTCTTCGTTCATCGCTTTTAATAACAGTACATTGTGTCCGCAGATTTTAAAGCATCTGCCACAGCCAATGCATTTCTCTTGATCAATCTCCTGAACAAATTTTGGTGTCCAAGTTTTACCACCAAAGGTTAAGCCTGTTAGTGTTGCCATGAATGTACCTTTCGCAATTTTACCTAAAAATCAGATTGAGCTTCTTATCTCATCCTAACTTAATCTTAATTCTCGAATTTTGCTATTAACAAATAGTTTTCACCTAAATCATAGTTTTATGACTTATAAGCTGCTTTATTTTTCTTTTAATTAAATGAAATTATTTTTTGATAAAAAGTTTGTGAATGTTTGTCAGCAATAAACTTGTAAAATTATTCTATTTTTTTATCTATTTCTTTAAGTGACAATTATTTTTGATAATTAATTCATGAATAGACAAAAAAATATAATGGGTATTTATATATACAGATTCTCAATAGCTTAGATGAATTTGACATCCTTATAATAAACTCAGTTTCTGAATGTAATATATTCTACACTTTATCAACGAGGCTTAGTTACATAGAAATCTTATTGAAGTGGCAAATTTGTTAGCCATGAGAAGTCTAGCTTGGTTTCTCCAAGTTTGCAATCATTTGTCGCAATCCGTGTAGGAGTTGTAAAAATTCAAAGTCTTAGAATCCTCTCAGAATCACTTAGGATTGCTATATGACTGCTATACAAGGGATAAAATGTTTCTGCGACTCTTTTAATTGTCAAGTCTTTTATTAAGTTTTATTAGAAGTCGATATTTATGAGCTAAAAATATTTTCAAATATTAATGTTATTAATAATCATATCAATTCAATATATTATTCATTTTTATAGTTATTCGATAACACTTTTTGCTAGGCCTTTCAAGAGAATAAAAATGTTATAGAATAACCTAGAATTTTTAGTAGAAAATCATTTGTTAGCTCATTATGAACAAACTTAAAGAAAAGTTTGTGAAATGTTATAAAGAAGAAATATAAAAAAATAGGCTCAGGTTAAAAACTTTGAATCAATTCCAATCGGATGCATATTCCAAACGGAAATTTAGGTAATTAATACGGGAAGAAATCTTTATTGTCGCCGACAAACTCAGGTGGTAGAGAGTAGTGAATATAGATGACAAATTCAAAAGAAACTTGAGCCCGACATCTCAACGAGTAAAGTTCGAAGAGCCTTATGCCGTATACTATTCCTAACAACAGTTGCGTTGGATGTGACAACTGTCGTCCCCAATGTCCCACAGGTGCAATCAAAATAGAGCACAATCAATACTGGATTGATCCTTGTCTTTGCAACAACTGTGAGGGTTATCATCCTGAACCCCAATGTGCGGTCGTTTGTCCCACTCACTCGCCGATTCCCTTGCAGGCGAAAAGGGGAAGATGCAAAGTTAATGCTAGAGATGTCACAAGCCCGGATTTATTCTCTAATGGCAAGAGTAATCCATTTGCTTCAGCAATTGTCATCTGGGAAGCTTGTAATCTGCTGGCGCAGAGAACATCATTACCTTGGGAAATCGATGAAGTTGGTAACCTATGCTATCGCCGACAAGTTAATCAAGGACGGGGGGCGATCGCTTTTCAGATCACTTGTTCACCTAACAAAAGCGAATGGGTAAAAGATTTGGGGGCAATTGAAGCATTTGACATCCGCTCTGCGTGTATCCACCTAATTTTTGCTGCTTATGCGACAACTATAGATCAACCTTGGGAGCAGGAATTTGTTATTGATGATCGGCAAATTGAGAGATATTTAGGGCTAGAAAAACGCAAAGACCTGAGTAAAGTTGCCAAGCTCGCTTTGATGAAAAACATGGTTCATCAAGCTTGTTCACTGATGATTTCTATGAATTGGCCTCAACAGGGCAGAATCAGAGGATTTTCAATTCAACAGAGTCGCTTGTGGCATCTTGTAGAAGTTCAACATCACTTTCAAGAAGACAACCTTGGATGTAAATATCTTGTTGGGCTAACTTTTAAAGTGAGAGCTGGGAACTGGGCACAATTTTTCTTAAACAAACAAGGATGTAAAGAACGAACTGCATTTTATCAATATGGCAGTCTACCTAAAACCTTGTTAACCACAGTGATGAGTATTTGGCAGCAACATGAAGGTACAGCACGATTAATGCTGTGGTTGCTGTTTAAAACCAAAATGGGTAAAGAACAACGCATTACAGTCCCCACCTTACTCCGTGTTGCCTATGGTGAAGAGAAGGTGACTCTTGCTTGCAAACAACGAGAAGAACGCAAGCGCCTGCTGCGAACCTTTGAACACGACTTGGAAGTCCTCCATCACTATGGAATGAAGCCAATTTTTGATCCAGTCACCTACCCACCAGAAATTCAACCTTTGTGGGCGAAGTTAATTAATATACCTGAAGACCCAGAGGAAGCATTAGAATTTTGGACAAATGATGGCAGTGGAGAGACTCGCCTTACAGATATAGGCCCTCGTGGTAAGTGGAATCTGCTGATGAATGCTCGAATTTTATCATTTGAGTTGCCACCGGACTGGGAGCAGCAAAGTTCTGACTCAGAAAAAAAGCTACGAAATCCGAAGAATAGAACAAAGACAAAAACAACAGCAGGTTATCTGCTAGGCGAGCAAATTTTGCAAGCACGCAAAAATTTGAATCTTTCCCAAAGAGAGTTGGCAAAGCTAACAGGTAAAAGCCAAAGTTGGGTTCGGGATTTAGAAAATGGTCGCTTAAAAGCCAAGTTAGAAGACCAAGCAATATTACGTAAAGTCTTAGGTATAGCTTAATTAAAAATGCGCTAGGAACAATGTCCCCAACGCACCTTACTTTGTTCAAACAGCTTGATTGATAATGGTAGTTATAGTGGGGACTTGCCCCACCATAAGCTCAACTATGATTACTTGGACTCAGTGAAATCCGCATCAATCACATCATCACCACTACTAGAGGATGTAGAACTACCATCAGCGCCAGAGGATGCACTAGCACCGGGAGTACCAGCACCAGATTGCTGATAAATATTGCTACCTACTGCAAATAGCGCCTGTTGCAGTTCTGGGATCAGCTTTTTGATCGCTTCATCGTCTTCCCTAGAGACAGCATCGCGCAGATCCTTCACTAGACCTTCAATCTTGGTTTTGTCACCAGCAGGGACTTTATCTCCCAGTTCTTGGATTTGCTTTTCGGCTTGGTATGCCAAGGAATCGGCTTGGTTCTTGCGATCAATTCTCTCACGACGCTCTTTGTCAGCACTAGCATTTTGTTCTGCTTCTCTAACCATCCGTTCAACATCAGATTTATCTAGAGTGGAAGCACCAGTAATGCTAATGGATTGCTCCTTACCAGTACCTTTGTCCTTAGCAGTAACATTCAGAATACCGTTGGCATCAATATCAAACGTGACTTCAATTTGAGGTACGCCGCGTGGTGCAGGGGGAATACCGTCAAGACGGAACGTACCCAAGCTCTTGTTATCGTTTGACATCTCACGTTCGCCTTGGAGGACGTGAATTTCCACGTTGGTTTGACCATCCACAGCGGTTGAGAAGACTTCTGACTTCTTAGTAGGAATAGTGGTGTTGCGAGGAATAATTTTGGTCATCACACCACCCAAGGTTTCTACACCCAAGGACAGTGGTGTAACGTCTAACAACAAGATACCAGTAACATCCCCAGCCAGTACACCTGCTTGAATTGCTGCACCAACTGCCACAACTTCATCAGGGTTAACGCTTTGGTTAGGATCTTTACCTAAGATCTGCTTAACTACCTGTTGAACTGCAGGAATACGAGTAGAACCACCAACTAATACGACTTCATTAATATTGCTCTTATTTAACTTTGCATCTCGTAGTGCATTTTCTACAGGAATACGACAACGGTCAATTAAATCGGAGCAAAGTTTTTCAAATTGAGTACGAGTCAGTGTTGTGTCTAGGTGCTTAGGACCATCTTGGGTAGCGGTAATAAATGGTAAGTTAATTTCCGCTTGTGTAACGCTGGAAAGTTCAATTTTTGCCTTTTCAGCAGCTTCTGTTAAACGTTGTAAGGCTTGTCTGTCTTTGCGTAGATCAATACCTTCTTGTTTCTTGAACTCTTCGGCTAAATAATCAACGATCTTCTTATCGAAGTCATCACCACCAAGATGGGTATCACCAGATGTGGCCAATACTTCAAATACACCATCGCCTACTTCTAGGATAGATACGTCGAAAGTACCACCACCTAGGTCAAATACGAGAATGGTTTCGTTGCTCTTCTTGTCAAAGCCATATGCTAGAGATGCAGCGGTAGGTTCGTTGATAATCCGCAGAACTTCAATGCCTGCAATTTTACCAGCATCTTTGGTAGCTTGCCGTTGAGAATCGTTAAAGTAAGCAGGAACAGTGATAACAGCTTGTGTTACAGTTTCGCCAATGTATTTGCTAGCATCTTCAACGAGCTTACGGAGAACTTGTGCAGAAATCTCTTCAGGAGCAAAAGCTTTGCCTGCTTGAGGACACTCTAGCTTGACGTTGCCGTTGCTGTCGCGTTGCACCTTGTAAGAAACTTCTGTTGCCTCATGAGTGACTTCATCGAAACGGCGGCCGATGAAGCGTTTGACAGAATAAAAAGTATTTTCGGGGTTCATCACCGCTTGGCGTTTTGCAATTTGCCCGACCAAGCGATCGCCATTTTTTGCAAAGGCAACTACTGAAGGCGTTGTCCGAAAACCTTCTGCATTAGCAATAACCGTGGGTTTTCCACCTTCCATAACTGCCACGCAGGAGTTAGTCGTACCTAAGTCAATTCCAACAACTTTTGCCATTGTAGATTCTGGCTCCGTATAACTACAAACAATTTGATTTGATTATCAAGGACTAAATTTTGAACTAACTGAGAGAAAGCAGCCAGTTCAGCATAAATAACCTTTGGTCTAGCTTTTCCTCTCGGGTTAAAACCTCAAGCTATGCTGATATATATACTGAGCCTGTGTAGCCTGTCCTTGAAGGGTGGTTTTCCGAACCTTGTCGGACGGTTAAGTCTCAGAGTTTGTTTAATCGGCTCATCTATTTAATTGCTTTCACTTCGTCTAATGTATGAGAATTAATACTTGGACGAATTGGGGTGAACCGTAACATTAAAGTGGTGTTTGCCGTCTTTGAAGTGGGGAATGGGGCATAAGGGACAAGGAGGACAAGAACTCATAACTCCTAACTCTCCATTCCCTACTCCCCTCAGTTACAATAGAAGACTGCCTAGTGCCTAAGGTAAATTATGGTGACCCTATCTCCTAGCCTTAAAGATAGACTCTCGACGCCTCTAAAAATTGGATCTTTTGAAGTCAAAAGTCGGGTTCTGCAGTCGCCTTTGTCTGGGGTGACGGATATGGTGTTTCGTCGTTTGGTACGTCGCTATGCTCCAGAATCAATGATGTATACGGAGATGGTAAATGCGACTGGGTTGCACTATGTTAAGGAGTTACCCAAAATTATGGAGGTAGACCCAAACGAAAGACCTATTAGTATTCAATTGTTTGACTGTCGTCCCGATTTTCTTGCTGAGGCTGCGATAAAAGCTGTAGAGGAAGGGGCTGATACAGTTGATATCAATATGGGTTGCCCTGTCAATAAAATAACGAAAAATGGCGGTGGTTCTTCGCTGCTGCGGCAGCCGGAAGTGGCAGAGGCAATTGTGAGAGAAGTGGTCAAAGCAACAGATGTCCCAGTGACGGTGAAAACCCGTATTGGTTGGAATGATAAGGAAATCACTATTCTTGAATTTGCTCAGCGAATGCAGGATGCAGGGGCACAGATGATTACTGTACATGGACGCACTCGTGCCCAAGGGTACAATGGTAATGCTCGCTGGGAATGGATTGCTCGTGTGAAGGAGGTTCTCTCGATTCCAGTGATTGCTAATGGGGATATTTTCTCGGTGGAAGCAGCAGTGAGGTGTTTAGAACAAACTCACGCTGATGGGGTTATGTGTTCTCGTGGGACTTTGGGTTATCCCTTTTTGGTGGGAGAAATTGATTACTTTCTAAAAACTGGGAAAAAGCTAGCACCACCGACACCAATTGAGCGGTTGGAATGTGCTAGAGATCATTTACAAGCTTTGTGGGCATACAAAGGCGATCGCGGAGTACGTCAAGCCCGTAAGCATATGACTTGGTATGCTAAAGGCTTTACTGGTGCTGCTGATTTACGTGGTCAGTTGAGTGTCATTGAAACAGTGCAGCAAGGTGTGGAATTAATCGACAAAGCGATCGCGCAATTGGCAAATGGTTATGAGCTAGAGGAAGAGGTAGAATCAAGCTTTGCTTTAGCTTGACACTCTCAGAACTGAAGCCAGTGAGATCTGGAGTTTTATCGGCGTTGTTGGATATACCCTTGTGCCTCTAAATTTTTTTAAGGCTCTACTTGCTGCTTCCATTTTAAATTTTGGTACTGTCAAGTCAGTCAGCCATAATTTCCTCCCAACCATTTATGACGAGCCTATTTAAAACCGGGTTTCTGAATTTACTAATCTTTAACAACTTTTAAAGTCTTCAAGCTACTATCAGCACAACCACTAATAAAGCCTCCCATTGCTTGGATATGTTGTAGGTAATCTAAAGCCGATTTACTAATAATTTCTCCTGGCATGAGAACTGGAATTCCGGGAGGATAAGGACAGATGATTTCGGCACAGATGCGCTCGCATGCATTGTGCAAATCTAAGGTTTCTGTTGTTGCAAAAAAAGCGTCACGCGGGGAAATAACAGCAGGATTATGAACATTAACAAAACCATTCCACAAAGTTTTCGGAAATTTCGAGTTAGCCCAATTCAGAGGAGATGTTTTTCGAAACTCTTTGGCAAGAGTTGTCAGACCATCTACTAGTCGGTCAATATTCTCCTGAGTATTACCTAAACTGATAATAAAGGTGAGATGTTGCAGTGATGGGAATTCAGCAGTCACACCAAGCTTGTTATCGAGAATTTCATCAGCTTCAAAGCCAGTCAAGCCTAGACCAGAAACAGTGACGGTTAACCGCGTTCTATCTAACCTCATCCTCTTATAAACAGGGGTAAAATCTAGCACTGATAAACCAGGAATTTGGCTAATTCTATTTCTTGCCATTTGCGCAAGTTGCAATGCGTGAGACATTAACTCTTTCCCATGCAGTGCCATTTGTTGACGTGCTGCATCTAAAGAAGCTAAGAGTAGGTAACTAGGACTAGTAGACTGCACCAGCTGCAATGCTTTACTGACGCGATCGCTATCTATTCTGTTACCTTGTATGTGCAGCATTGATGCCTGTGTCATGGCACCAAGAACTTTGTGAATGGATTGTACAGTTAAGTCAGCACCTGCGGCTAAAGCTGGGGTAGGAAGTTGGGGATGAAAAGCGAAGTGTGGACCGTGTGCTTCATCTACAAGTAAAGGAATATTGTATTCATGCGCAAGGGATGTGATCGCACCCACATCCCCACAGACCCCGTAATATGTGGGATAAATCATGAACACCGCTTTAGCATCGGGATGTTGTTCTAATGCGACTTGTACAGCCTCAGGCGTGATACTGTGGGCGATATCTAAAACGGGATCGTATTCTGGATTCACAAAAATTGGGATAGCGCCAGAAAGTATTAAACCTGCTATGGCTGAGGAGTGGACATTTCGAGGCAGAATGATTTTATCATTTGCCTGACAGGTGGTCAAAATTGCTGCTTCTACTCCACAAGTGGAACCATTGACTAAAAACCAAGTCTGTTCTGCACCAAATGCATCGGCGGCGAGTTCTTGTGCTTTCTGGATCACACCATTGGGTGTAAAAAGGTTATCTAGTTCTGCCAATTCAGGTAAATCGGCTCGAAACACAGCTTCGCCAAACAAATTAGCTAAGGGTGGAAAAATTCCTTGTCCCCTCTTATGTCCTGGGGTATAAAACGGTGCATGAGGACGTTCAGCACAGGCTTTTAAGGTATCTAGTAAGGGTATTTGGTTTTGATTGAGCATTTTTTGGGATCAGGGGAGTGTGTCACGTCTTCAGGAGAGCCGTTGAAAGAGGTTCTGATAGAATACAACCTAGCTAACCCAATACTGGGTTAATTATTAGGGGTAGGAGTGGCTGTGCTGTGAATCGATTTAAACTAGCCATTTGGGGAGATGTCGGCAACATTAGTGGTTAACTACCTTGAAAAAGGTAAATAATTCCAAGAGGTTTAGTTAGTATGATTTATCCTACTCCTGGTCCTCTACCAGATCCACAGATTCCCAATCCTGAACCAAATCCACTACCCAGTCCCGAACCAGAACCGGGACCAACGATTCCCCAACCTCCCATACCAGAACCTGGACCAATTCCTAATCCGGTTCCCCAGCCAATACCGGAACCAGAACCTGGACCAATTCCTCCACTCATATAATCTTGTTTGGAGTGGCTGGGGTGTTGAACTGGTTGCTGTAAACCTTAATTCAAAATTGAAAATCTAAAATGCTACGAGCCGGAATTGTCGGACTTCCCAACGTTGGAAAATCAACTTTATTTAACGCTTTAGTTGCTAATGCCAAGGCTGAAGCTGCAAACTTCCCTTTTTGTACAATTGAACCGAATGTCGGTATTGTCTCAGTACCAGATGAACGGTTAAATATTTTGGCTAAAATTTCCAGTTCAGCAGAAATTATCCCAGCGCGTGTCGAGTTTGTGGATATTGCCGGTTTAGTCAAAGGTGCAAGCCAAGGTGAGGGACTAGGTAACCAATTTTTGTCTCATATCCGGGAAGTTGATGCGATCGTGCATGTGGTGCGTTGCTTTGAGAATGACGATATTATCCACGTTGCGGGATCAATTGATCCACTAAGGGATATTGAGATCATCAATTTAGAACTTAGTTTGGCTGATTTAGGACAAATCGAGCGACGAATTGATCGCACGCGTAAACAAGCTCGTGCTAACAAAGAAGCACAGGCTGAATTAGCAGTATTAGAAAAGTTAGCAACTGCCTTGAATGAAGGTAAATCGGTTCGCCAAGTCAGTTTAACTGAAGAAGAGACTGAAACAATTAAAGGGCTAGGACTACTCACTGCTAAACCAATTATTTACGCTGCCAATGTGTCTGAAAATGACTTGGCAACAGGTAATGAATACGTAGAAAAAGTTCGGCAATTTGCTTCTGTTGATAATGCACAAGTGGTGGTGGTTTCTGCGCAAGTAGAATCAGAATTGATTGAATTACCAGAGGAAGATAGAGCAGATTTTCTGGCATCTCTGGGTGTAGAAGAAGGCGGTTTAAAATCATTGATTCGTGCTACTTATGCACTTTTAGGTTTGCGTACTTATTTCACAACTGGTCCCAAAGAAACCCGTGCTTGGACGATTCATGCTGGGATGACAGCACCACAAGCAGCGGGTGTCATTCACAGTGATTTTGAACGGGGATTCATTCGTGCAGAAACTGTTGCTTACAATGACTTGGTGACCAATGGTGCGATGAGTGCAGCCAAAGAGAAAGGATTAGTTCGCAGTGAAGGGAAAGAGTACGTCGTGCAGGAAGGCGATGTGATGCTTTTTAGATTCAACGTCTAAGCTAACTGTAGGCTTTCTCTTCACTTTTTTGGAAATATAGCTGGGGTGGACAGGATAAGGTAGTTACTGCCCACCCCATAATCCTGAAGATTTTTCATGACTCGCTTCAACAGTAGATTTACTGTTAATAGATGAATAAAAATTAAACAAGCTCTAATTTTTCCGTAGATTTTTGGTTGCTAGAAATATTACTAGATCCGAGAATTGACACTAGTGTTACTACTTATCTCTCAGAAGCTAGTTTGAGAGTTAGATATTCAGCAAACAAAAATGCTGCTTTTCGCAATGAAAAGGCAGTGAAAATTGAGAATACCAATATGGGAAATAGTGTACTAGGATACAAATCTTCCGAATCTGTATATCAAGATAGTAATATAGTTATTTACTACGGTATTAAGGAGTCAGACCAAACCCCAGTCATCCTCAAATGCTTGAAAGCTGAGTATCCCACTCTCGAAGAGATCGCCCAACTACGGCACGAATATAAAATATTACAACCTTTAAAAATCCAAGGAATTATCTCAGCCTACGGGTTGGAAAACTATCGTAATGGTCTCGCGCTTATATTAGAAGGATTTTATGGAGAGACTTTAAAAACCTTCTTTAAAAAGCAACAGTTAAAATTAAGTAGTTTTTTGATTATTGCAATTCAACTAGCAGAAGTCTTGGCTCAACTGCATCAAGACCATATAATTCACAAAAATATTCAACCACAAAATATTATTATCTGTCCGAACACACTGGAAGCTAAAATCACTGACTTTAGTTCTGCCACTCGTTTATCTAGAGAAATTCAGAGAATTAGCAGTCCGCATCTTCTCAAAGGTAATCTGGCGTATATGTCGCCAGAACAAACTGGAAGGATGAATCGGGTCATCGACTACCGCACTGATTTTTATTCCTTAGGTGTTACTTTCTATGAAATTCTCACAGGAATTTTACCTTTTCAAGCAAACGATGCTTTGGAATTAGTTTACTGTCATATTGCCAAACAACCAGTACCACCTCATGAGGTAAATCCAGAAATTCATCAAGTTGTTTCTGCAATAGTGATGAAGTTACTGTCTAAAACTGCCGAAGAGCGATATCAAAGTGGTTATGGCTTAAAGGTAGATTTGGAACAATGTCTAGAAATAGTTCAGGGGACGAGGAAAATTGAAAACTTCATTCCTGGTCACCGGGACTCACTCGGTCAATTTCTCATCCCTCAAAAACTTTACGGTAGAGAGGCAGAAGTTGCTACGTTAATGAATGCTTTTAAGCGAGTGGCTTCTGGTAAAACTGAGATGTTACTCATCAGTGGTTACTCAGGAATTGGCAAATCGTCTCTGGTCAATGAAGTACATAAGCCAATTGTCAGTGCGCGAGGATATTTTATTGCTGGTAAGTTTGACCAGTTTAAGAAGGATATTCCTTATGCAGCTTTTGCTCAAGCATTTCGGGAGTTATGCCGGCAATTACTTACAGAAAGCATGGAAAATCTCCAAAAATGGCGATCGCAGCTTTTGGATGCTTTAGAACAACAAGGTCAGATCATTATTGATGTCATTCCTGAAGTTGAATTGATTATTGGCAAACAACCGGATATTCCCAAACTAGGACTAACTGAATCTCAAAATCGATTTAACCGAGTATTTCAACAGTTTTTGCAGGTGTTTACTAAACCAGAACACCCATTAGTTTTATTTTTGGACGATCTCCAGTGGGCAGATTCAGCCTCTTTAAAATTAATACATCTGCTCATGGGCACTACGGATCGCTCACTATTGATGATAGGAGCATATCGAGACAATGAAGTCAGTCCAACGCATCCTTTTATTCAGACCTTAGAAGAGATATCTAAGACTGTTGCTGTTATTCATAATATTGTATTACAACCATTGAACATTCAGCATGTCCATCAGCTAATTGCTGATACGCTTCAGGATGAAACGCAAAAAATCCAACCTTTAGTTGAATTAATTTTTAATAAGACCCAAGGTAATCCTTTTTTTATCACTCAGCTATTACAAACGCTAAATCTAGAAAAACTTTTAAGTTTTGACTTTAACCGAGGTTCATGGGAATGGGATATTAGCCACATACAAGCTCTAGGGATTACCGATTATAGCGTTGTCGAATTGATTTCTAGAAATCTTCAAAAACTACCAGCATCAACTCAAAGGGTTTTGCAAATAGCGGCTTGTATTGGAGATACATTTGATTTACATACACTTTCTATTGTCAATGAGAGATCAGAGTCAGAAACAGCGGCTGATTTATGGGATGCACTACAATTTGGGTTGGTTCTTCCTTTAAATGAGTCGTATAAAATTCCTTTAGTTTTTGATAAGGAGGTATTACTCCCTCTTATACCTATTGAGTTAGTGAAAACAATAAAGGTTGGTTATAAGTTTCTTCACGACCGTATTCAGCAAGCAGCTTATTCGCAAATTGAGCAACAACGAGCCAAAGTACATTTGCAAATAGGTCGGCTGCTTTTATCCCACACTCCACAGCAGCATGTTGAAGAAAAAGTGTTTGAAATTGTGAGCCAGCTGAATCTTGGTTCTCTGTTGCTTAGCGATCGCGCTGAGAAAGAGAAAGTCGCTAACTTAAACTTAATGGCAGGAAGAAAAGCTAAATTTGCTACTGCTTATAAATCTGCTATCAACTATTTATCTGCAGGTATAGGGTATCTTGAGAATGATAGTTGGACACAGAAATATGATCTAATATTTGCATTATCTTTTGAAAAAGCCCAGTGTGAATGGCTAAATGATCACCTTGATGAAGCTAGTTATTTAATTGATCAGTTAATCTCTCATGCTAACAGTAACATTGATTTAGCACGTATTTATAGCTTAAAAATTGAAATTTATCAAACAAAAGGAGAGTTTGAGCTTGCTGTTGAAACTAGCATTAAATCACTAAAACTCTTTGGAATTATTCTAAACTCTCATCCAATTTGGGAGCAAGTTGTAGAAGAATATGAGAAAATTTGGATAAACCTAGGGCAAAGAGAAATAGAAGATTTAATCAATCTTCCTTTAATGACAAACTTAGAGATGCAAGCAGTAGTAAATACACTGGCTGCTCTTTATGCACCAGCATATTTTACAGATAGTAGTTTAGTTTGTTTAGTGCCTTGCTTGATAGTAAATCTTAGTTTACAGTATGGCAATACAGATTCTTCAACTGTCGGTTATGCAGCTTTTGGTCGTCTTTTAGTTCCAAAATTCAGCAAATATCGTGAAGGATATCAATTTGGCAAATTAGCTTACGATTTGATTGACAAGTACAGTTGGGTTGTTTTTAAATCTAGAGTTTGTGACTTATTTGGTATTAGTACTGCTTTTTGGGTTCAAAATATTAGTGTTGGTCTTGAATATGCTAAACTTGGCTTTCATGCAGCAGTTTCAACAGGTGATGTTGGCTATGCTTGCTATGCTTGCATGCATATCGTACTATTTTTATTTGTTAAAGGTGAGCCCCTAGACGAAGTTTATCAAGAATCAGAAAAACGTTTAGAGTTTGTTAAAACTGCTCGGTTTCATGAAGTTCAAGAGGCTATTGTTAGCATTCAGCGCCTAATTCAAAATTTGCATTTTGGAACTGATGATAAATTTGCAGAACTAGCACTTGAAGATAGGATAAATCAGTACTCTTCATTCACCCAGTCTTGGTATTTCAATTTCAAATCTCAGTCTAAGTTCTTGAGTGGTGATTATCAACAAGCAGTCACAGCAGCTTGCATAGCAGAGCAACTGCTTGAACCAACACAATTATCCTATCCTGAAAGTATTTATTATTCTGCACTAGCCATAGCAAGTTATTATTCAGACGCTCCGCAAAAGCAGCCAGAGTTTTGGGAAAAGCTCCAAAACTATCAGGAAAAGCTAAAATCTTGGGCAGAAAACTGTCCGGAGAATTTTTTAAGCAAATGGGCTTTAGTTGCTGCTGAAATAGCACGGATAGAGCAGAAACATCAAGAAGCAATGTACTTATATGAACAGGCAATTAAATCTGCCTCTGAAAATAAGTTCATCCAAAATGAAGCCATTGCCAATGAACTTGCGGCTAAATTCTACCTATCCCAAGGATTTGAAACTATATTTAACACATACATACAAAAAGCTTATACTTGTTATGCCCGTTGGGGAGCGACAGCAAAAGTTAAAAAATTACAAGAACAGTATTCTCATGTATTTGGAGATCTATTAATTAAAGAGCTTGGTAATCCCGTAAAGGGGAAAGTTAATTTTTTAGAAAAAATGAGGCTTCAGAATTTAGATTTATCTAGTATCCTAAAAGCATTTCAAGCTATTTCTGAAGAGATTTTCCTAGAGAAATTATTGCAAAAGTTCATGTCTATCCTAATGGAGAGTACTGGAGCCAAGTTTGGTCTTTTTTTGCAATTCATAAATAATGAGTGGAAAGTTGTAGTTAAAGGAGAACTAGAAGGTGAGAATTTAGTTCTATTATCTTCATTTTATGTTGAAAATCAGTTCAATTTTCCTGTATCTATTATCAACTATGTAGCGAGAACTAAAGAGTATTTAGTATTAGATGATGCTACTCAAGATGGTCTTTTTACTAATGACCTTTATGTTACAAAAAATAAACCTAAGTCAGTTTTATGTTTACCGACTGTATATTACGGAAGACTTAATGGAATTCTTTATCTAGAAAATAATTTGACGAAGGGTACTTTTACAGATGAGCGTTTGCAAGTGTTAAATCTATTGTCTTCTCAAGCAGCTATTTCACTTGAAAATGCAAACCTCTACCAAGAGTTACAAACTTATTCCCAAAAACTAGAACAGCAAAATACTCAGTTAAAAACTGAGATAACAAAGCGACAAGCAGCAGAGGAAGCATTGCAGCAGAGTGAGGAAAGGCTACGATTGGCTGTTGAGTCTACTGAACTAGGAACTTGGGACTTCAACCCAATAACTGGAGTTGTACAATGGAGCGATCGCACTAAACTACTATTCGGTCTGCCAGTGGAAGCTGAGGTTGACTATAGTATTTTCCTATCTTGTCTCCATCCAGAAGATCGAGAGCAAACAGATCAATCTGTACAACAAGCTCTAGACCCAAATGGCACTGGTGAATACAAAATTGAGTACCGAACATTGTGGGGTGATGGTACTGTACACTGGATCGCGGCTCAAGGACGAGCATTCTTCAATCAACATCAGCAAGCGTACCGCTTCATTGGTACTGTCTTAGATATCAGCAGTCGCAAGTTTGCAGAAGAACAGTTGAAAGCAGCGCTTCAAGAAAAAGTCGTGTTACTCAAAGAAATTCATCATCGAGTTAAAAACAATTTGCAAATCATTTCTAGTCTGCTCAATCTTCAGTCGGAATATTTAGATGATCCTCTAACTCTTGATTTACTAAAATCTGGTCAGAATCGGGTTGCTTCTATGGCGTTGCTTCACGAACAACTCTACCAATCGGAAGACTTTGCGAAGATTGACTTTGGTCAATACATCTGTAACCTAGCAGCTAATTTATTCAGTTCCTATAACGTAGGTGAAAGAATTGGTTTGAAAATAAGTATTGATGAAATTTATCTGGATATTGATAAAGCAATTCCTTGTGGATTGATAGTTAATGAACTAGTTTCCAATTCCATTAAATATGCTTTTCCCTCAAATAGATCAGGTGAAGTCAACATCAGAATTTGTAGAAAAAATGAAAGCTTTATTATACTAATTGTAAGTGATAATGGTATTGGAATTCCACAAACTATTGATTTAGAAAATCCTGAAACCTTAGGGCTGAAGTTAATCATTGCTCTGACAAATCAGTTGGATGCCAATCTGGAAATTAGTCGAAATATTGGCACTAAATTTAAATTTGATTTTCAAATTTAGCTATTATAATATTCAGAATCAAAAATATTCATATGGAAAAAATAAACATTCTAATTGTGGAAGATGAGACTATTGTTGCCTTAGACATTGAAAGCCGAATGAAAAAGCTAGGCCACTCTGTGTGTGGAATTGTCACTACTGGGCAAGCAGGAATTGACAAAGCAACAGAAAAAAGACCAGATTTAGTGTTAATGGATATTCAATTAAAAGGAAGTATTTCTGGTGTAGAAGCTGCTAGACAAATTTATACTCACCTTGAGATTCCAATTATCTATTTGACTGCTAATGCAGATGTAGATACTTTTAACACAGCAAAAACAACAGAACCATTAGGATACATTCTCAAACCATTTAAAGACAAAGAACTGAGTTATACCATTGAACTCACTCTTGCTCAATATAGAGCACAAAAGAAATTTAAAGAAAGTGCACAATGGCTTGCTAATGTATTACAAAGTATTGCAGATGCTGTCATTACCACAGATCTCAACGGTCGAGTAACTTTTATGAATTCTGCTGCTGAAGACTTAACAGGATGGCAACAGTCTAATGTGTATGATAAGCATGTAACAGAAATATTCCCTAGTTTTCATAGAGACACTAACTCGATTTTAGAAAGTCAAGTCTTCAAAACCCAACCGCATGATTTTATGGTCTCTCTATTAGAAAAGACAATTTTTGTTACAAAAAATAGTACCAAAATACCAATTCGTTATAATGGTGCACCAATTAAAGATAATGCAGGCAAAATCACGGGTATAGTTTGGGTTCTTCAAGAAATTGCTGCTAGTTAGCAACTACGAGAAAGTCTGAGAGGATTGTCTCTAGGATGAGATTTTTAGAAGAAAATTTGCGAGTTCACAAAATCCTTCTCCTTCTGACGATGAAGTTACATAAGCAGGTTGATACTGTAACTGATTTTGATACTCCAGTACATTTGCTACACCTACAGACATAGGGAAATAACGCTCATCAAATAAACTTTCATCATTTGGACTATCACCTACAGTTACAACTTCCTCGCTTGCGTATTGGGGAAAATATTCTCGCAATACCTTTAACAATCCGATAGCCTTGTCTTGTTCTAGGGGTTTGATGTGACACTGCACGTTGCTGTATGTAAAACCCAAATTCATTTGCTGACAGAGATTTCTGAGGGCTTGTAGTTCATCTATACTCAAACCTTGCACATCAAATGTCCAGTCAGTGATGCGGAAGCGGTTGTCGGTGGATTCCCGAAGTTTAGGAAACTGGGTTTGTAATTCTCCGAAAGCCTCTGTCAATTGTTGGCGGTGTGTCACCACATTGGGAATAGGTGTTAACGCTACTGGTGTCTCACTCCCTGCGCTATAAAATAAACCGCCGTTTTCCGCTATGGCACCCTCAATAGATAGATAATTAACCAGTCCACTCACCCAACCAGATGAACGTCCAGTAACAATAACTACCTTTAAATCAGCCTTTGCTAAATTATCCAAAGCTTGCAACAAAGTAGGAGTAAATTTTCCTTTTGTTGTGAGAGTGCCATCCATATCTGTGGCGACGAGGCGAATATTGGTAAAGCAATGAGCAGATGACGCCTGAGACAAGGGTAGGAGTCTGTACATATGTAGTTGGGAAAGGCTAACAAAAATATAAATGATACAGCAAGATGAGGCTAACAATTTGGGCATCCTAAAAATCAGGAGTTCAATTTTTTCGGTTTGCCAACTATGTCAACCTTGATATTTGTTGTGACCCAAGCTCAAGGGTTAAAAACTATAAAGGCATCTCAGCAAGTGCCAGTCAGTGATCATCAAACACCTTCATTGTTGGTAGCAACCTCCGGGGGACTAGCTTTAGTGCTAATTCTATTGGTTGCGTATGGCAAACTTCAAATCAGCAAGCTAGAGAAAAAAATTAAGTTTGAGACATTTCGGGCGCGAGAACTAGAGAAAAAGTTCAAACTGGCGCTAGAGACAATCCGTAAAATGGAAACCAATCCTGACTTGATTAACTCACGGGAATTTAACCTAGATTATCTGCGTATGCGGATGTCAGAGGCAGTGTTTCATTTTGCAATCATTAATCAAGTTAAAATCAGAGTTAAAGATAAAATCTCACAAGCACTGCGACCAAATCAAGCTCAACAAGGAGTAGTAGGTATTGCTAGCAATACTGGACGGCAGGTGGACGAGATTTTTGATGTAGAGTATGAAACTGGAACTCCACCAACAATTAGTAAGCGAGTGTTGTTTCGTATTCAAATCCGATTGATGAAGTTACCAACACAAGCAACATCTGCCACTATTAGCCAAATTATCGATTGTGTCGAAACCTATCTTAGCCCTGTTGATGGTGATGACACCTGGCAACCGACAATTCAAGGTCGGATTGCTCATATGCATTGGGATCAAAAGGCTAAACCCACTCCTCTACTGGTATTAGAACAATCGAATGAAGGTGTAAATGTGACTTTTCGTACGAATCGTCAACTGAATCCTGTAATATCGCCAAAGCAAGTCGCTAACGATCAACAGCATTCACGGCAGATCTAATCACGGCTCATAACTGTGCTTTGAGAATCACGAGCTAAAAGACCGTCCTCCATTTCTACAATGCGATCAGCAACGTCTAAGATACGGTTGTCGTGAGTGACTAATAAAATAGAAGTCCCTTGTTCTTTGGCAAGGTGCTGCATTAATTCGACGATCGCACGTCCTGATTGTTTGTCTAAAGACGCTGTGGGTTCGTCTGCTAGCACCAGTGGTGGATTATTCACCAAAGCACGAGCGATCGCTATCCTTTGTTTTTGTCCACCAGAAAGATTCTCTGGGTAATAATTGATTTTGTCTCCTAAACCAACTGCCTTCAGCATAGCTTCTGCTTTCAAAACCGCTTCTTCAGGAGAAATATGCTCGTTTAATTCCACAGCCATTTGTACATTTTGCCTAGCCGTTAAAAACTCCAACAAGTTATGAGCTTGGAAAATGTAGCCAATCTTACGCCGGATATTTACTAATTTTGTCTGGCTGGCTCTAAATAATTCTCTACCTAAAAATTTTAAACTACCCTCTTGTACAGACCGCAAACCCCCAATCAAGCTCAACAATGTTGTTTTCCCTGAGCCTGACGGTCCAGTCATAATTACAATTTCACCAGCACGAATCTCAAAATTAATATCAAATAAAATCTGTCTTTTTAAAATGCCTTTCCCATAATAATGGTTAAGATTTTGAATAGATATAACAGATTGCTGACTCATATTATTTCTCACTCCTAACTCCTAACTTAAAAAATATCTGCTGGATCAGCCGCACTTAATTTACGTACAGCGATAGCACCAGAAATAAAGCACATTAAAATAGTCAAAATAAGTACCATTACAACTCTGTTAAAACTCATAAAAACAGGTAAAAGTGTTGCTTGTCTTGCTGTCTGATACAAAAACATAGCGACAGCTAATCCTGGTATATATCCTAAAAAGGCTAAAATCACAGCTTCTTGCAGAATGACAACTAACAAATATTTTTGTGTATAGCCTATTGCCTTAAGAGTTGCATACTCAGCCAAATGATCGGCAACTTCGGTATACAGGATTTGATAAACAATCACGGTTCCCACAATAAAACCCATAATTGTTCCCAAGGTAAAGATAAATCCAATTGCTGTACTGCTTGCCCAGAAGTTCCTTTCAAAGTCGATATACTCTTGCTTGGTAAAAACCTTAATATCTTGAGGTAAATAATTCTTCAAAGTTTGAACAACAGCATTTGGATCAGATCCTGGCTTTAATCTAATCAGACCTATTTCAATTAATCCTTCTTGACGATTATTAAATAAACGTAGAAAATTGATATCACTTGTAATCAAGTTACCATCTGCCCCAAATGATGCACCTAGAGTAAATAAACCTCCCACTTTAATTCGTCTTCTTCTTACTTCCGTCGTTACATTTTTACCCTGTTCAAATTCTTCAGTAATTGGACCATATTCTTTTCTGGAAGAACGGTCAAATAAAACAACATCAGATAGTTTTATTTTATTTAAATTGTCTTGAACTCCTGGTAAATCAAATGGGTTAAATTCTGGCTTTATTCCTAAAACAAGTATATTACGATAAGTACCAGTAACAGGATTTTTCCAGCTAGCATAGTCTACATATATAGGATGTACAGATTCCACTGCTGGTAAATCTAATGCCTTATACAAACGTCTTTGGGAAAAACTCTTCATTAAAAGTAAAGCACTAGATTGACGATTTATAAGAACGATGTCACAACGCAAGCTGGTATGTAATCGAACATTACTGAAATACAAAGAATCCTGAAAACCGAGTTGCATGAACATCAAAATATCAGCAAAAGCAATTCCTGCAAGCGCCACAGCTAATCGAGTTTTTTCTCGCTTCAGTTGTAACCACGCTAGAGGTATTTTCCCTAGCATATTTTATGTCTCCATACGTTGATTCTAGATTTCATGATTTAGATATTGAGATCAACAACTACTTTTGCATAAGTTAAGCCAGAAACTCGTTCACTATCTTGTGGAGAAAGAGATATTTTGACTTCTACAACTCTGGCATCAACATCAGCAGCTGGATCTGTATTAAGTACATCTTTTTTGCCAATTTTTCTGCCGATCGCAAAGACGGTTCCTTGTAATTTTCCGCGAAAAGCCCCATTATCACTGCTGATTGTGGCTTGTTGACCGAGACGCACTTTACCAATACTATCTTCAGGTACTTCAGCAATCACAATCATTTGATCGGTTTGTCCAATTTCAGCAATGCCATTTTGATTTAAGCTTTCGCCTGCTTTAGTGTGAATCTTTAAAACTTCTCCAGAGATCGGAGCTTTAACAAAGCTTAATTTCAGCGCTGCTTCTGCTTTTCTTACTTGGGCGATCGCATTGTTAACTTGTGCTTGTGCAATATCTACATCATTGGGATGAACTTCTAAAAGTCTGCCAAGTTTTGCTTTTTCTTCGTCAATTTGCTTTTGTAAAGTGTTTATGGTTTTAGCACGATTTTCTTTAGCCTCAGTGAGCTGCTCTTGCAAAGTTTGTATAGTTTTTATTTGATTAGCCCTAGCTTCAGCGATTTGTTCTTCCACAGTTGCAATGGTTTCTGTGCGAGTGGCTTGACTTTCAATCAGTTGCTGATTAGTAGTTTGCGCGCTCAACTGTCTACGATCTCGTTCTTGTTGAGAAATGGCTCCTTCCCTATATAAAGTTTCATAGCGTGCAGCATCAACTTGAGCATTGTGAGCCTCTGCTCCTACTCTTTGCACTGTTGCTCTTAAAGAGTTTCTTTGCCCCTTTAGCTGCGCTTCTATACGATTAACAGTTGCTTGTTGAGCAATCCTTTCTCCTCGTAACTGTGCTTCTATACGATTAACAGTTGCTTGTTGAGCAATCCTTTCTCCTCGTAACTGCGCCTCTAAGCGAGCAATGACTGCTTTTTGGGCTTGAACCTCTCTTGGTGAGCCAATTCTGACATTTGTTAAATTGCTACGAGCTTCTTGCAGTTTTGCCTTTGCCTCTTCTACGGCTGCTTGATTACTCGCAAAGTTATCCAAAATGGCTATGACTTGGCCTTTGTTAACATGTTCTCCTTCTTGCACACGCATTTGTTCAACTCGCGACCCTCCTTGCACTCCTGTGGGAGCAGAAAGTTTAATGACTTCACCTCGTGGTTCCAAATGACCCAAAGCATTAATGTTTGTAACAGATGGCGTACTACTGGGTACAGGTTCATTTACCTTTCTGATCTGCTCTACTTTGACTTTAGCTAGTACTCCAGCAGCAATTGTTAATGGCAGCATGGCGAGAACCCACCAAACTTTAGGTTTTTCAATTGGCTGCTCTCTTTCTACTGACCTTGGCTGCTCAGTTGCCCTTGACATGATATTGTTGCCTGTTTGTCTAATTTTGCTGATAGAAGTCAAAAACCGTTGAGGTGCACAGTAAAAATTCAATCGATTAAATGACAGTCAATATAAGTTATGGGCAATTCAAGTAGAGTAATAATATCGATAAATTTAAAGAGAAGAAGCGCGTAGAGATTCCTGCATTCTGAATAACTCATGTTAAGTGTTTGAGAAGTTATCGCAATAGTTCGAGCAATAAAAATGGCACATGAGACAAAGAGCATGGCGTATGGAAGCTATGCTTGTTGGCTAAAATATTGATACCATTGATATCTATTGAGAGCAATGATTTTCTGAACTCACATGGTCAGATATACTTAATGATTTGCATGTGATTTTTTTGAATTTCAAGATCATAAAATACATATAACTTAATAGCAAATCTGTGTTACATCTAGCTATAAAATCTGTTACTCAGTGTTTGCAAACGATTGAGATTGCTATTTTGACGCTCAAAATAAGTTAATAATCTGAAAGGGAAAAGTAGCACACTGGACTAATTATGAACCTACTCAGTTGTCATGAATTTATACGTTTCTGCTCACTTTATTAATGACTAATCTTCACTTGTAATACAAGAATTTAACCGAACATTATTAACTGTTCGCTAGTAACAGAAATACAGTATCTGTTTCTTAAACTCCTTTATTTATATTTCAAGCATTTAAGTGATGACTGATTTTCTACTAGTTCATGACTGGCTACTTTGCTATAACTCCATCTTACTATCGTTAAATGAATTCTAGCTTTATCAGTTTCCAGGAAACGTAACAGAGCTTACAGAGTCAAGAAGTAGGGATGAATTCTATGAATTTCTATTGAATTTTTATGGCTCTTGCATAAAAATCTTGTTCCAAAAAATATATTTAGTTAGATATTAGTAGGTATTTACGACAGAGACAATACCGATGAACTACCCCACCGCATAAGCAGATGGGGAATTCCGCAGCATTTTATTAAAAATCTAGGAAAATTTATTTTGAAATTTCGACAGTGGAAGACCTTTATGATACGTCTTGAAAGTCAAACAGTACCGTTGTCATATAATGTTCTGCCCAAGCTGAACCAAAAGCTTTTTCTAGTACACGACGAGTTTTGTCGTTTTGCTGCTGTTTCATACAGTAATTGCGTTGCCTAGCAAGAATTTGCATTGCTTGCTCCTGTGAAACAGCCTTAGATGCGATCGCGCTTCGGCAATGAATTTCTAAAAATTCCTCTACGCGTTTGAGAAACATAGCTTCTTCTTCAGGTGAGGAGGGGCGGACAAAGATACAAAACTCGGAAAATATATCACCCCATTCAGGCAATTCACGTGGTTGAGAAAAGTTGAGTTTTCTCAGGGTGGAAAGTTCTAAGCTATAAGATTGTGGTAAGGTCTGTCCAGGACTGAGTGGAGAAAGGTCAGTGATTGCTGCACTGATTTGACCCCTACCCCCAACTAAATCACAACCAAACATGGGCAAGTCATATTCTGGACGGGGAAACATAACGCAATGCAAAATATCGAGCATATTTCCCACTTTTGCCAGTTCTAAGTGCAGCTTACGGAACTGAGGGGTTTGATAGCATCGATTTTCGATAGTCAGTTTCTCGCCTTCTAATTTACCCTCCACGTACCCCAACTCCGCAGGCAAATCATAGGGTGACAAGTCTAAGTACTTAGACCAAATAGCTTCAATACAATCAGCCAGTTGACGAATAAGGGGATGTTGTTGCTCACGCAGCGACGACGTAGAAGTAGTTGACATATACAAAAGTAGGGAATGTTCTTCAGTTGTCAGTCTACAACCCGTTATGCCTCAACGGCTCCATCTTGCAATACAACTTTTTTGTTACAAAATACAAGCATAGTTATTCGTCTCCTTGTCCTCCTTATCCACGCCAGTTGCTTCAACGGAGGATACCTCCGCAACGCACTGGCTCCCCTTGTCCCCCTTGTCTCCTTGTCCCCCTTGTCTCCTTGTCCTCCTTGTCCCCCTGAATACTAACTATCAGCAAACGTAATATCTCTATTCCTAACTCCTAACTTTCCCCTAAGCTGCTGCTTGTGGTTCTTTCACTTTAGTCTCCAGTGCTTTGGGATCAACCGATCTCAGTTCACCGTGGTTAATCATCCAACAACAATCTGCGATCGCCAATAAATCTCCTGCATCGTGTGTCACCACTAACAGCGTCCAATCTTTTTTCAGTTTTGCTAATAAATTTACGAGTTGACGACGCATTGACCAATCTAAACCAGCCGTAGGTTCGTCCAACAAAAGTAGATGAGGCTGGCGAATCAACTGCACGGCGAAAGCTAAACGCCGTTGTTGACCACCACTTAAAGCATGAGGTGACGTATCAAGTGATAAATGCTCTAGTCCTACTTCACTTAGTGCGTGCTTAACTCGCTCCGATCCTAGCTCTGGATGTCCTAAGCGCAATTCTTCTAGAATAGTCCCACCACAAAAATGCCGCTCTGGAAACTGAAACACTAATCCAGCTAGTTGTTGCAGTTGTTCAGCTATAAGCTCTTGTTCACGCCAGAAGACTGAACCAGATGTGGGTTCGGCTAACCCAGATAAAATTTCAAGTAGCGTACTTTTGCCAGAGCCACTTGGACCAATAATTAAACCCAGTTGTTGGGGTGCTAAGTTCAAATTAATTGATTTGAGAATCGCTGTTGGGCAAGCAGTAGGGTGATAAACGAGGTTTCTAAGATAGAGCATTTGTTAAGGTTACCAAATAGTCAGCACTTTACTAATAACTACATTGCTAGTTACTGGGAATTCAGGAAAAAATGCATAACGCATAACTTACGCTAACACTGTCTATTCTGGAATATGAAATAATTTTTGTTTGTGTGATGTTATCAACCTTATTAAAACAGGAGTTGTGCTTGACAACCCAAACAGCTTGTACTTTTCTAGGAATTAACTCCATTGTGACAGACTTAATTGGCCCACTGTAGAATAAAACGCTTCATTCTAACTCTAAGGCTGAACGATTCGGCTGATTTTTTTTCTCATCAGCATCGGAAATGATGTGCAGGTCTACATTTTTGAGCAATCGCAGCAACTTATGAGTTAACGACCCTCTTAAAAGTATTTGCCATCGACTGCGCTGGCTTGCACCAATAACTATTTGGGTGATGCGGTATTGTGCAGCTACTTCTGCGATCGCCTTAGCTATGTCATTGTCACTAACACGAATAAATGTACCATCAAACTCTTTACAAAGTTTCTCCGCAGTTTCTACATACAAGCTTTCCTCTTTAGTCAGGAAACGTTCTGGATTAGCAACAAACATCGCATAAAGTGGGGCATTCATATAACCAGCAATTCTGGCTCCCCGACGTAATAGTTGCACTGAGTTAGGATAAGTAGATACACACACCAACACTCGTTCATGAACATTACAAGCTGGACCTTGGGGGGTGGACGCGATCGCATCTTCCTCAACGTTGTCTGCAACTTCCCGTAGTGCCAACTCCCGCAAAGCAATCAAGTTACGACGTTGGAAAAAGTTATTTAACGCTTGTTGAATTTTTTGAGGTGCATAAATTTTCCCTTCTTGCAACCGTTCTTGTAATGTTTCCGGCGTAACATCTACTACTACAACTTCATCTGCTTCATCTAGTACCTTGTCTGGAACACGTTCTCGCACCACCACACCAGTGATCCGTGCTACTAAATCATTAAGACTTTCTAGATGCTGAATGTTCATGGTAGAGTATACTGTGATACCCGCATTCAAAATAACTTCTACATCTTGGTAGCGCTTTTCTCGTAGCGAATCGGGAACGTTGGTGTGCGCCAATTCATCCACTAAGACTAACTGAGGCGATCGCTCTAAAATTGCATCTGTATCCATTTCAGTTAGGGTCAACCCACCTCGGGAAATTTGCTTGCGGGGGATGATTTCTAATCCCTCCGCTTTTTGGGATGTCTCCTTACGTCCGTGGGTTTCTAATAACCCAATCACAACATCAATACCTTCTTGCTTGAGTGCATGACCTTCTTCCAACATTCGGTAGGTTTTTCCTACTCCTGGAGCCATGCCAATGAATATTTTATGTTTGCCCCGTTTTGCAGGACTCAGGTCATGAGGATAAGAAAACATGCTTTGATTGCTTGGATTTTCTGAGTTAGGATCACCAATCATGCTGACTCAATGAGGGGGAATGGGGAGTTAGGAGTAGGGGGGACAAGGAGGACAGGGGAGACAAGGGGGATGAATAAATTAAGAATTATTTATTTACTTTGTTTACGATTAAACTCATCAAGATCTAAAGCGTAATTTAATTTTAAAACGTTGACTCCAGGCTCTCCAAATATTCCTACAAATCGCCCTTCTGTGTATTTAGAAATTAAAGGAAGTAACTCTTCTGGTCTGACACCACGAGCATTAGCAACTCTTGTCAACTGTTGTTGTGTTGCCTTTAGTGAAATATGAGGGTCTAAGCCAGAACCAGAGGTGTAGATTAAATCTGCAGTTGGTTGGATATTTTCATCTGCGAGTTTGTTTGCGGTTTCTTCTACACGCTTGAGCAACCCTGGATTGCTAGGAGCAAGATTGCTTGCACCGGATATACCAGTTTGCCTAGCGTCCTTGCCTTGACTATATTTCACAGCACTGGGACGACCATGAAAATATCGATCAGATTTAAACTGTTGACCAATCAAAGCTGAACCGATTGGTTGTCCTTGAATATCATGCATTATGCTGCCGTTAGCCTTCTCTTGAAGAAAAGGAACTTGAGCAACTAAAAGTATCAATACTGGATAGATAATTGCAGTAATGACCCAGAAAACAAGAGTTATGCGAATTGCCCTGACGACTTCTCTTAAAAGATACATAAAAATAAGTAGATCGGTGAGAATAAACGATTATTTATTAAGGAATGGGGAGTGAGGTATTAGGATAGAAGGTCTCCCTTGTCCTCCTTGTCCTCCTTGTCCTCCCCTTCTTCCCCTCCCCTCTGCTCACGCCAAGCCTATGGCTGTAATCACAATATCAATGAACTTAATTGCAATAAATGGAGCTATTACACCACCTAAACCATAAATTAAAATATTTCGTTGTAATAACTGATTAGCCGATAAGGGTCTAAACTTCACACCTTTTAGCGCTAGGGGAATCAACGCTGGAATAATTAAAGCATTATAAATTAATGCTGACAGCACGGCAGAATTTGTGCTAGTTAACTTCATAATATTTAGACTTTGTAAGTTGGCTGAGGCAAATAACACAGGAATAATTGCAAAGTATTTAGCAATATCATTAGCAATCGAGAATGTTGTCAAAGCCCCTCGAGTGATCAGCAATTGTTTGCCAATAGAGACAATATCAATAAGTTTTGTAGGATCGGAATCTAAATCCACCATGTTGGCGGCTTCTTTTGCAGCTTGAGTACCAGTATTCATTGCTACTCCAACATTGGCTTGGGCTAAAGCTGGTGCATCGTTAGTACCATCCCCTGTCATTGCAACTAATTTGCCTTCTCCTTGTTCCCGTTGAATCACGCTAATTTTGTCTTCTGGTGTGGCTTCAGCAATGTATTTATCTACACCAGCCTCTTTAGCGATCACAGAAGCAGTAATTCGGTTGTCGCCAGTTAACATGATTGTATGGACGCCCATCCGCCGCAACTGGTCAAAGCGTTCCCGAATACCAGGTTTCACAATATCTTTAAGATAAATAACGCCGTAGAGTTCACCATCAAGGGCTACGGCCAAGGGTGTACCGCCTAGTTGTGAAACTCGTTCAAATGCAGCATCTAGTTCTGGTGTGTCTCGTCCATTACGAGAACGAACAAATCCCTTAATCGCTGATACTGCACCCTTTCGCGCCTGCGTTCCGTTAGGAAAGTTCGTGCCACTCATGCGAGTCTTGGCAGAAAACTCTACACCTTCGGCTGTGTTAGGGTCAAAATCAACCTTAGCACCCAATTTTTCTGCTAGTCGCACAATGGATTTTCCTTCAGGAGTCTCATCATATATACTGGCAGCTAAAGCTACATTAGCAACTTCTTGTATTGAGTGTCCATTAATAGGAATGAACTCCTCTGCTAAGCGATTGCCAAGAGTGATTGTACCTGTTTTATCAAGTACTAAGGTATTAACATCACCACATGCTTCTACTGCTCTTCCTGAGGTAGCAATAACATTAAACTGGGCCACTCGATCCATACCAGCGATGCCAATAGCACTCAACAACCCTCCGATTGTGGTGGGGATCAATGCTACTAAAAGGGCAATCAATATGGCTACGCTAACTGGACTTTTAACATAGGATGCGATCGTTGGCAGGGTTGCAATGACACATAAAAATACTAAGCTAAGAACTGCCAGTAGTACTGTTAAGGCAATTTCATTCGGTGTTTTCGTTCGTTCTGCTCCTTCCACCAAGGCAATCATTCGATCAATAAAGCCTTTACCTGGATCTGCTGTGACGCGGATAATGAGTTCATCAGAGATGATACGCGTGCCACCTGTCACGGAGCTAGCTACATCTGAACCTGTTTCCTTAAGTACTGGTGCAGATTCCCCAGTAATCGCTGATTCATCCACCGAAGCGACACCCATAATCACTTCTCCATCTGCAGGGATGATATCACCAGCTAGAACATACACAGTATCATCTCGATGGAGGCTAGTGGAAGGGACTTCAACTATTGACCCATCAGATGAGAGTTTTTTCGCGATTATGTCGGATTTGGTTGAGCGCAGAGCATCTGCTTGTGCCTTACCTCGTCCTTCAGCAACTGCTTCAGCAAAATTGGCAAAGAAAACAGTGAAGAATAAAATTCCTGTGATCAGTCCGTTGAACAATCGCAAGTTTTTGCCCGGAACAGGACCAAATAAGTAGGGATCAACGGTTACTAGTAAAGTAATGATGGTACCAACCCAAACCAAAAACATCACAGGATTTTTAATGGCATACTTGGGCTGGAGTTTTATGAACGCATCTTGAATCGCTCTTTTGTAGAGTTCGGTTGTGTTTGGCTGAACTTTTTTACGTGTCCTACGGCGAAGACCAGGACGAGAACGAGGAGATCTGGATGGGAGAGAATCGGTCATGGGGAGTTAGGGAGTGGGGTGTCGGGTGTGGGAAAAACAACTTACTACGTCGCAGAGATTTCCTCTGTTGTAGCAAGTGGCGTTGGGAAGAAGGGAGAAGACAAAAGTCAGAAGAATAACAATTTATAATTTATAATTTCTAACTCCCCACTCCTAACCCCTAACTCCCAATTGAAATCCTTCGGCAATTGGTCCTAAGGCTAGAACTGGAAAGAAGGTTAGCATTCCCAGAATCAAAATGACCACTGCTGTAACAGTGGTAAACAGTGTGGTGTCTGTTCTGAGAGTTCCTGGGGTTTGGGGAACTAGTTGTTTGTGAGCCATTCTGTCTGCTAACAGTAGAATGGCAATAATTGGGATGTAACGTCCTACTAGTAAACTCACTAAAGTACTGAGATTCCACCACATGGCT
>Ga0070738_10002231_pt1 | contig 31093 bp, 31 predicted proteins | sample Coa_R2_2_FD_66446 | JGI IMG/M metagenome (GOLD analysis project Ga0070738, IMG submission 66446) | Surface soil microbial communities from Centralia Pennsylvania, which are recovering from an underground coalmine fire - Coalmine... | ecosystem: Environmental > Terrestrial > Soil > Unclassified ...
GCCGCTTCCGTCGGCCTGGAGCTGGAACGGCACCTCGCTCAGCACCCGCAGGCCGAGATTCTCCGCAAGCGGCAGGATGTCGGACAAGGCGATCGTCTTGCGCGGATGGAACAGGCGCACCGTGAAGCGGTGCGGCGGCATGCTGGCGCGCTGGCCGAGCCGCACGCCGAAGTCGCGGCCCTCGAGCGCCGCCTGCAACGGCTCGATGTCGGCCTTCGCCTGCGCGGCGTCGTAGGTGTCGCGATAGATCGTCGGGAACCAGTCGCGCCACTTGCGCGCGGCGGCGCGGTCGTTGAGCGCCGCATCGAAGCGGTCGGTCCACGACGTCGCCGCATCAGCCAGCGCCTGCTCGAGCTGGCCGAGATCGGGGGAGGGGCTGTCGGGCTTGTCGAGCTTCAGCGTGTAGAGCGCCTGGGCGAGCGCGCTGTCGGTGCTGCCCGAGCCGGTGATCGAGGTCACCGTGCCGTGCCACGCCGTTTGCAGGATGTCGCGGAAGCGTTCGTTCAGCGGCTGGTCGAAGCGCTCGCGCGGCGCGAACACCAGGCAGCTCGCGAACCGGCCGACCGGATCACGGCGCACGAACAGCGCCACGCGGTGGCGCTCCTGCAGCTGCAGGATGCCCATGGCGTGCTGGTAGAGCGTGTCGGTGTCGATCTGGAACAGCTCGTCGCGCGGATAGGCGTCGAGGATGGCGAGCAGGGCCTTGCCGTCATGGCCGCTGGGATCGAGCCCGGCCCGCACCAGCACCGATTCGACCCGCCCGCGCAGCAGGGGCACGTCCAAAGCCGGCGTGTGATAGGCGGTCGAGGTGAAGTGGCCGACGAAGCGCCGCTCGCCGGCGACGGCGCCGGCGGCGTCGTAGGTCTTGACGATCACGCAGTCCATCGCGCCGCGGCGATGCACCATCGATTCGCGGTCGGTCTTGACGATCAGCAGAGGCTGCGGCCCGCGGGCGAACCGCGCCATCGCCTCGCCGGCCCCCAGCCCCGCGTCGAACAGGCGGAGATCGTCGCGCCGCAGGATGCCCAGCGCCGAGCCGGGAATGACCTCGTAGCGGATGCCGCCGGCCTGCGCTCCGTCTTCGATGTAGCGGTAGCGACGATAGCCGAGGAAGGTGAAGTGGTTGGCTTCGAGCCAGCGCAGGAACTCCTGCTCCTCGATCGCATGCGCCGGTTTCAGGTCCTCGACGGCGTCCAGCGCGGCCTGCCGCATCGCCCGCCAGTCGCCGACCGCGTGCCGGACCTCGGCCAGCACGCGCCCGAGCGCCGCCGCCAGGTCGTCGCGCTGTGCTGCGTCGGCCAGCCGGTCGATCTCGATCTGCATCATCGATTCGGACGGCGCCGGGCCCTCCGGCTCGGTGATGCTCTGCAGATCGCCATCGACGTCGCGGCGCACGGCGAACACCGGATGGGCCAGCAGATGGATGGCGAGCTCGCGCCGGTTCAGCTCGTTGGTGATCGAATCGACCAGGAACGGCATGTCGTCGTTGACGATCTGCACGATGGTGTGGGCGCTCTCGAAGCCGTGCTCGGCGCCGTGTTCATCAGGCGCCGGATTGAACACGCGCACCTTGGCCACGCCGGGCAGGCGCCGCCTGGCGAAGGCCAGCAGGGAGCGGGCGGCCGCGGCGCGCTGCTCGGCGGTGGCGCCGGCCAGATCCTTGGCCGCGACCCGCTCATAGAGGCCGCGGGCAAAGGCCTGGGCCTCCGCGCCGCCGGCGGCGGCTCCGATGGCTTCGAGACCGTAAGTTCGCGTCGCCCGCGCTGTCGCCATCGTCCCGTCCTCGCGTTTGCCGCGCAGCCTTTGTCCAGAATGACTCCAACTCCGCCCGTCGTCCCGACCGAAGCCGAGCGGAGCGAGGCGGAGCGGAGGGACCTTCTCTCAACGATTTGCGGCTGATCGCGGAACCAAGGTCCCTCCGCTCGCTGCGCTCGGTCGGGACGACGGGGGCTTCAAGAGCCACCGATCGTAGTCCCCTCCATGACAATCTGACGACGGGAGAAGTGCCCGTCCTATCGGCCCTCCCGGGACCTGCTCCGACGCCGGTCGGCCGAATCGCTGTGGATTCCGTCTGACGGCCTAGGAATCCGCGGGAAAGCGCGTTTTGTTCTCCTCCCATGCTGCGACCGCGAAGGTTTCCGCAGGGTCCGGCAGACAAAATTTCAAACCCGATTTTTGGAAGGAAGATCAATCTATTAGTAGTGGTTTCTTCAGATTCACAAGTGGGGCATAAATTTGGCGATGACAGGCTCGCTGCCCTGCGTATCATCAAGGGATAGCGGGGCTGTCCCAGCCGGCCCCTAGATGTAGGCCATCTTCCACAACCTGTCTTATCCACAGGTGTGGACAAGAAGAAAAAGGGAGCCGCAAGTGTTTGATGTTGTTCAGGTTCGAAGCGGTGCTCGCGTTGTTACCGACTCCTCACGGGACGACCGCCTGACGGCCTTCGGCAAGGCCACCCTCTCCGACCGGTATCTGATGCCGGGCGAGTCCTACCAGGACATGTTTGCGCGGGTCGCGTCGGCCTATGCCGATGACGATGCCCATGCGCAGCGGCTGTACGACTACATCTCCAACCTGTGGTTCATGCCGGCCACCCCGGTGCTGTCGAACGGCGGCACCTCGCGCGGCCTGCCGATCTCATGCTTCCTGAACGAGGCCACCGATTCCCTCGAGGGCATCGTCGGCCTGTGGAACGAGAATGTCTGGCTCGCGGCCAGGGGCGGCGGCATCGGCTCCTACTGGGGCAACCTACGCTCGATCGGCGAGAAGGTCGGCATGAACGGCAAGACCTCCGGTGTCGTGCCCTTCATCCGCGTCATGGACTCGCTGACCTTGGCGATCTCCCAGGGCTCGCTGCGGCGCGGCTCGGCGGCGGTCTACCTGCCGGTCAACCATCCCGAGATCGAGGAGTTCATCGAGATCCGCCGCCCGACCGGCGGCGATCCCAACCGCAAGGCGCTGAATCTCCACCACGGCCTGCTGATCTCCGACGCCTTCATGCGCGCCGTCGAGAACGACGAGGAATGGGCGCTGGTCAGCCCGAAGGACGGCGCCGTGCAGCGCAAGGTCTCGGCGCGGTCGCTGTGGATCCGCATCCTGACGGCGCGCATCGAGACCGGCGAGCCGTACCTGATCTTCGTCGATCACGTGAACAAGGCGATGCCGGAGCACCAGAAGCTCGCCGGCCTCACGATCAAGACCTCGAACCTGTGCAGCGAGATCACGCTGCCGACCGGCATCGACCATCACGGCAAGCAGCGCACGGCGGTGTGCTGCCTCTCCTCGCTCAATCTCGAGAGCTACATGGAGTGGCAGGACCATCCGACCTTCATCGAGGACGTGATGCGCTTCCTCGACAACGTGCTGCAGGGCTTCATCGACAATGCCGGCACCGACTTTGCCCGGGCGACCTACGCCGCCATGCGCGAGCGCTCGGTCGGCCTCGGCGTGATGGGCTTCCACTCCTTCCTGCAGCAGAACAACATCCCGATCGAATCGGTGATGGCGAAGGTGTGGAACAAGAAGATGTTCAAGCACATCCGCAGCCAGTGCGACGCCGCCTCGAAGGCGCTCGCCAAGGAGCGCGGCGCCTGCCCGGATGCCGCCGACTTCGGCATCGAGGAGCGGTTCAGCCACAAGCTCGCGATCGCGCCGACCGCGTCGATCTCGATCATCTGCGGCGGCGCCTCGCCCGGCATCGAGCCGTCGGCGGCGAACGTCTACAATCACAAGACGCTGTCGGGCAGCCATGTCGTGCGCAACCCGTATCTCGAGAAGGTGCTGGCGCAGAAGGGCAAGAACGACGAGGACACCTGGACCTCGATCACAACCAGCCAGGGCTCGGTGCAGCATCTCGACTGCCTCGACGATCACGAGAAGGCGGTGTTCAAGACGGCGTTCGAGATCGACCAGCGCTGGCTGGTCGAGCACGCGGCCGACCGCGCGCCGTACATCTGCCAGAGCCAGTCGCTCAACCTCTTCCTGCCGGCCAACGTGCACAAGCGCGACCTGCATCAGATCCACATGATGGCGTGGAAGCGCGGCGTGAAGACGCTCTACTACTGCCGCTCGCTCTCCATCCAGCGTGCCGAGGCCGTTTCGACCGACGCGGTCGTCTCGCCGCTCGGCGACCAGGCTCTTTCACCTCCTCCTAGCGTCGACGCCCCCCTGCCCCCGCCGGTCGGTACGCCGACCGGCGGGGCCAACAACAACGACTACGAGGAATGCCTGAGCTGCCAGTAGTTCGGGGAGAGAGCCTATGTGGGCAATGCCCCGCGCTTTGTCGGCCGGCTTGCTCGGCCCGTGGATCCAGCCGATCGCCGAGAAGGCCCATCTGACCAGCCGGTCGCTCGCCTTCTCGGTTCATCCGATCGATGCGCATCCGGCGGCGCGCAATGCCGTCAGCGCCTTCGCCTATCGCTACGGCGCGGGCTGGCGGGTGCTCTATGTCGGTCGGCGCGTCGAGCACAAGATCGGCACGGCGATCGGCTACGGCGCCACGCACCTGCTGGTGCTGGAAGACGCTGCCGCCGATGAAGCCTGGCTGATCGAGGAGCTCAAGCCGCCGCTCAACGGCTGCTAGCGCGCTCATCCCCGCTATTCACGCAATCGCCCCATACCCATCAGCGCCGACCCCGAGTAGCAAGAAGCCATGTCCCTCCTCGACGCCAAGCCGATCTACAAGCCGTTCCACTATCCCTGGGCCTACGATGCGTGGCTGACGCAGCAGCGCATCCACTGGCTGCCGGAAGAGGTGCCGCTGGCGGACGACGTCAAGGACTGGCGCAACAAGCTCTCGGACAGCGAGCGCCACCTGCTGACGCAGATCTTCCGCTTCTTCACCCAGGCCGACGTCGAGGTGAACAACTGCTACATGCGGCACTACAGCCGCGTGTTCAAGCCGACCGAGGTGCAGATGATGCTGGCTGCCTTCTCCGCCATGGAGACGGTGCACGTCGCGGCCTACAGCCATCTGCTCGACACGATCGGCATGCCCGAGAGCGAGTATTCGGCCTTCCTCACCGTCAGCGAGATGAAGGCGAAGTACGACTACATGCAGGGCTTCACCGTCGAGTCCAAGCACGAGATCGCCAAGACGCTGGCGGTGTTCGGCGGCTTCACCGAGGGGCTGCAGCTGTTCGCCTCGTTCGCGATGCTGATGAACTTCCCGCGCTTCAACAAGATGAAGGGCATGGGGCAGATCATCTCGTGGTCGGTGCGCGACGAGACGCTGCACTGCAACTCGATCATCAAGCTGTTCCGCACCTTCGTGCAGGAGAATCCCGAGATCTGGACGGAGGAGCTCGAGCGCGAGATCTACATCGCCTGCTCGACCATCGTCGACCACGAGGACGCCTTCATCGACCTCGCCTTCCAGCTCGACGGCATCGAGGGCATGACCGCAACCGACGTGAAGCGCTACATCCGCTTCATCGCCGACCGCCGCCTGACCCAGCTCGGCCTGCAGCCCATCTACCGCAAGGACGCGAAGAACCCGCTGCCCTGGATGGACCAGATGCTGAACGCCATCGAGCACACCAACTTCTTCGAGAACCGCGCGACCGAGTATTCGAAGGCCTCGACGCGGGGGACGTGGGAAGAGGCGTTCAGTTAGCTGTCCTATTCCTCCCAATCTGGGAGGTTGACAGCGTCTCTAATATGAGGTCAATTCCTCCCAATTTGGGAGAAATGACTTGCGCCTGATTGGCACGCCAAAGCTAATCCCGCTGAGGAAGGATCCGAGCACGGCCAAATGGGTCGTGAGTTGGGCTGCCGAAGTTCGGGACGCGCAATGGAAGCGCCCGGCGGACATTGAGAAGCAGTTCCCGAGTGTTTTGCACGAAATGGATGGGGCGTTCCTCTTTCGCGTACCAGAACATCCCCTCAGGGTTCGCGTATTAGTCGCATTTGCCGAAGGTGTTGCAGTCGTCGTTGCAGTTCGAGTTTTTGAAGTGGCAAATGAGCACTAGAGTAATTCGTACCGAAGGCGAATATCACGCTTATCTTGAGGAGGTTGAGCGATTCATTGCGCGTGGGGAGAACCTAGGTGCAAGCGAATCTGAGCGACTCGAAGTGCTGACGGTGCTCATTGAGGCATATGAGAACAGCAAATATCCGATCGAACCGCCTGATCCAATCGATGCCATCCTGTTTCGAATGAACGAGAAGGGTCTGAAGCGAGCCGACTTGATCCCCTATTTTGGCACGAGCAGTCGCGTGTCTGAGGTTCTTAATCGAAAGAGGCCGCTAACAGTGCAAATGATCCGCGCCCTCTCGCTGGGGCTCGGAATATCGGCGGAGACCCTGGTTGGGTTGAACGAGTCTGTTGTAACTGAGAAGAAAGAGATCGACTGGTCGAAGTTTCCAGTCAAGGAGATGATCGCTCGTGGATGGTTCGAGAAGCTGACTAAGCGCGATGCGAGTTCGACGGAAGGCTTGGTCAAGAAGTACATCGCAGACGCGCACCTACAATTTGGTGCAGCGTCCTTCCGACGGAGGCTTTCAGGAGAGGCCAAATCTCCAACAACTATGTACGCCCTGTACGCGTGGTTAGCCCGCGTCATTCAGCGCGCAAGGCTCAAAAAGGCAAGGCTCGGTCACTTTGAACGGGATCGGTTGAATGCTTCACTCTTGCGAGAACTGGCGAGGATGAGTTGGTCCGAGCAGGGCCCGCTGATGGCAATAGAGTATTTGCAGAATTGCGGCATTGCTGTCGTGATAGAGCCACAGCTAAAGGGTACCCAACTCGATGGCGCCGCGCTTAAGGATGTTGATGGTACTCCAGTGATCGCTTTGACGTTGCGTTACGATCGCCTGGATAATTTCTGGTTTACCTTGTTGCATGAGGCCGTCCACATTTGGAAGCATGTCGACGGTGACGCCGATGCCTTTGTCGACGATCTCAATACGAGTTCGGAGGACCGACGGGAAGCCGAAGCGAATCGGCTAGCAGGAGAGGCTTTCATCCCAAGACTGATTTGGAAACGGAGCGACGCGTTCATGTCGCCAAGAAAAGAGACAATCGAGAAGTTGGCGAGAGAGCTCAAAATTCATCCTGCTATCGTAGTCGGTCGACTTCACAGAGAAACCGGCAACTACGCTCTCTTCAACTCGATGGTAGGGCATCGTCAGGTTAGAAGCATGCTGGAAGCAATCGACGGTTGAGAGGGGCAAATGCGGCCGACCCACGTTTCAATCTTGAAGGCGAACCAGGGAGAGTGTGACGCGCTCGCCGGCTTGGATCAAAGGGTGGCCAGGAAGATCGAGCCCCTTCTGGAGATTGGCCGAGTAACTGACGCGATAAGGCAGAGAAAGTACTTTCAGACGAGCAAAGCGCCAACGATGGCATATCTGAATCGCGTGTTTCAGAGAGTCGGCGCGGTCTGGAAGGGTCGCGTCGCGATGGTGGATGGTTACCAATGGTCTCCGGACGCCCAGGTTGAGAACGGGGACCACGCAATTGCTCACATGGTCCTTGGTCTTGAAGCCGTAGGTGTGTCGGTGGTTCCGGTCGTTGGTTATGATCGTTGGAGCAATCCGGAATATCGGATGGGGATCCAAGCAATTCCCCTCCGCACTGATGGCCGGTATTGCGTACGGCTAGACAGCTCCGCATTCGAGGATTCGGCAGAGCCCGAACTCTTTCAAGCAACGATCGCCGACATCCTTGAGGGACTCGAACTCGATCCAGGTAGGTGCTCGGTATTGCTCGACTTCGCAGACGTATCAATGAGCGCCATGTCTATTGAACGGATAGTCGAAACGTCCGAGAACGTCATTCGCCAGCTTGGGATGTTCGGTTTTGACTATTACATCGTCGCAGGGTGCTCGCTGCCCAAGACGATTGATTTAGCAGTTAGCGATAGAGATTCGGAGGGCTTTGTCCTTCGTAAGGAAATGCTGGCTTGGCAGACGCTGCGCCTGAATTTGCCGGATGTGACGATTGTCAGCGGTGACTATGGCGTACGGGGCCCAACAACTTCCGAGGCGCCGAGCAGGTTCACGAACGGCAAAATACGCCACACAGTTAAAGGACAGATGTATATTGTGCGCGGCCACGCGTTTAGTAGCGATGGCAACCAAGAGCAGATGTATTCTTTGTCGGCCCGACTAGTGAGATCGACGCATTTCCTCGGGGCGGGCTTTAGCTGGGGTGACAGCCAGATCCTTCTATGCAGTCGTCAAACTGCCCTCGGCAGCACAACGCGATGGATCTCGATCGATACCAATCACCATCTCACGTTCGTAGTGCAGGAAGTCGAAGAGTTCCAACGGAGCATAGCTGCCAAGGAGTTCATTTAGCGACGACGGTACGCTGCGCCTTGCGCTTCGTGTACCGAGCCTGCACTTCGGCAAAGACCGAGCGTCCAGACAGTCCGCGCTTAGGATTGGCCTTCATCGCGTCATAGGTTGGCACGACCTCTTCGCTTAGCCACCGCTCGAATGCAGCGTCGCGCTCCTGCAGGGCGCGCAGGCCGGCGCGGACGACCTCGGAGCCTGATGCGTAGGCGCCATCCTCGACCTTCGCGTCGATATAGGCTGCCTGTTCGGGCGGCAGGCTGAATGTGCGTTTGGCGACCTTGGGCATCTGCATCCTGAGGGTATGAAAATATCATACCGGCCGCGCAGATACATTCGCCGCGTTGCCGGTTTGCGGTGTTTCGCTTAATCGAAAGGCATGCCCATCAGGCGTCCTGAATCGTGCGAATCCGATTCGCGCTTCAGCGAAGGACCTCATCGCCGTTCGAAGCGGAATGAGACCCTTCGCCTCGCTCAGGGTGACAGGGCACTTTGGCTGTCTGTCGTTCTTGCCTGCAGCCTGCTGGCCGCGCCGCTGGCGCAGGCCGCGGGGCTGAGCAGCCATTCGGTGTCCTACGAGGTCAAGCTGCCGGCGGACGAGAAGCTCGCCTATGCCGAGGGGCAGGGGACCTACAGCCTGACCAGGAGCTGCCAGGGCTGGACGCTCGGCGAGGTCTTCCAGTTCGGCCTCGAGAAGGGCGAGAAGACCGCGCCGACCAAGCTCGGGCCGACCGGCGACCGGATCGAGGAGCGGCTGACCGCGACCGAGCCGCTCGACGGCTCGCAGCTCGCGTATCAGGTGCGGCTGCGCCTGAACGGCCGCGTCACCACCGCCAATGCCAAGGCGACGCTGGGCGCCGACGGCGGCAAGCTGCGCGCCGATCTCGGCACCTACAAGCAGACCAGCGACCTGCCGGCCGGCACGCTGCCGCCGGCGGCGGCGCGGGCGGCGCTGGTCGACGCGCTGCTGGCCAACCATCCCGATCCGATCGACATCAGGACGGTCGAGATGCTGCGCTTCCACAAGCCGATCGTGGAGCACTTCCAGCGCCTGCCGCCGGGATACATGATCCCGACCGACCTGCCGAAGGATCTCAAGGCGTCGGACAAGAACTTCGCCCAAGGCCGCACCTTCGCCGTGCGCCGCCGGGTCGGCGACTTCAACGAGTTCGGCGACGAGTACTGGCTGCTGCACGAATCGGGCGTGGTGCTGCGCCGGCTGATCAAGCGGCAGAACATCGCCGTCCTGCTCGAGGCGCACGAGGTCACGCTCTTCCCGCCGCCGAAGTGCGAGTAGGCGCCGTCTCGCCCGCCAATTTGTTTTTCGGGCCGACGTAGATTTCCCGCGGGCCGAGCCTCGATTTCCAGGGGAAAGCGGCGCGCGAGCGTCCAAGGCCCGCCAATATCGTGCTCGCGACGAGGTCGTGATGGGCAATGGACCGCGCTTCGATGCAGCAAAGAGGGGCCTGTTCACCCGGCCATTGCCCTTATTAGGTGTTCGGCGCGCGATCATGCAGAGTCGCGCGCATGATCCCTCATCGGACCGCTCCACTCCAGCGGCGCAATCAGAGTCATGGGCGCCACCGGAGTGACGCGGTCCGATGAGGGGTGTTTTTCAGTTGGGACAGAATGGGTGGATTCGTGGACTCCAGGCCCAAAACCCTTGTGCCATCGGCATCCAACCGGTCCACACCCGAGTGGACTCCAGTGGACTCCCGCCAAGGAGGGGCGCGGAGCGGAACGCCGGAAAGTCAGGCCCAACCGCCGGCATGCGGCAGCACGTGGCCGGTGATGAAGCCTGCGCCGTCGGAGCACAGGAAGCAGATCGCGGCGCCGAGCTCGGCGCTCTTGCCGAGGCGGCCGAGGGGGATCTGGGCGGTCATCTTCCTCATCGCCTCGGTGTCGGCCAGCAGCTGCGGCGGAAAGTAGTCGGGGTTCTCGACATAGTTCGAGCCGACCGCGTTCACCGTGATGCCGTCGCGGCCGAGCTCCTTGGCAAGCGACGAGACCAGCCCGTTGGCCGCTGCCCGTGCGGCGACGTACGGCGCGTAGTTGGCGATGCCGCGCAACGGCGCCGCCGAGGACACGAACACGATCCGGCCCGACTTGCGCTGGCGCATCGAGGGCGCGACGAGCTGGGTGAGCCGCAGCGGCTGCACCGCCATCGCCTCCAGAGCCGCGCGGAAGTCCTCCATGCGCGCTTCGGCGAGCGGCGCGCGCAGGGCGGGAAAGGCGTCGTTGTTGACCAGCGCGTCGATCCGGCCCCGGCGCTTCAGGGCGAGCTCGACCAGCGCCGCGGGCTCGGTCGCCGCGATGGCCTGCGCGCCGGGGAAGGTGCTCTCGTACGTGCGCCGCGCGGCCGCGTCGTCGAACGACGGATCGTGCGCCAGGACCGTCGCGCCTTGCGCCAGAGCGACCTGTGTCGTGCCGTGACCGGCGAACTTTTCGACATGGGTGATGAGAATCACCCGGTCTTTCAGCAGCATGGCGATTCCTCTAGGTTCCTGCCCATGACCGAGCCTCACACTCCAGCCGATCGGGCCTCCTTTGGCTATCGCGATGTGCCCGCGGGCGAGAAGGCGGGACTGGTCGCGCGCGTGTTCGAATCGGTGGCGCCGCGCTACGACCTGATGAACGACCTGATGTCCGGGGGCGTCCATCGGCTGTGGAAGAACGCGATGGTCGACGTGCTCCACCCGCGCAAGACCGAGAAGTTCCTCGACGTTGCGGGCGGCACCGGCGACATCGCCTTCCGCATCGTCCAGCGGGTGGGCCATGGGACGGGAGAGGGCGCCGACGTCACGATCTGCGACATCAACCCGGCGATGCTCGAGGTCGGCCGCGACCGCGCCGCCGATCGCGGGCTGCTGAAGGGCCTGACCTGGACGACCGGCGATGCCGAGGCCCTGCCGTTCCCCGACCGCTCGTTCGACGCCTATACGATCGCCTTCGGCCTGCGCAACGTCACCGACATCGACAAGGCATTGCGCGAGGCGTTCCGCGTGCTGCGGCCCGGCGGGCGCTTCATGTGCCTGGAGTTCAGCAAGGTCACCTCGGCCCCGGTCGGCCGGATGTACGACGCCTATTCCGAGCGCGCGCTGCCGCTGCTCGGCCGTTTCGTCGCGCGCGATTCCGAGTCGTATCGGTATCTGCATGAGAGCATCCGCCGCTTCCCATCGCAGCGCGACCTGGCACGCCGCATGGGCGAGGCGGGCTTCGAGCGGGTCGGCTGGCGCAACATGACGCTCGGCGTCGTCGCCCTGCATACGGGCTGGCGGATCTAGATATGCTGCGCGCGATCCGGAACAGCTGGCGCCTGTTGCGCGTGGCGCTGAGCTTCGCGCGGCACGATGCTCTGTTCCCGCTCGAGACGCTGGGCATCGCACCGGCGCTGGTCGCCTGGGCGCGGCTCTTCGTCTGGCGCCGCGACGGGCGCCGGCCGGGCGAGCGGCTGGCGGCGGCATTGCAGGAGATGGGGCCGAGCTTCATCAAGCTCGGCCAGGCGATGTCGACCCGCGCCGACCTGCTGAGCGAGGAGGTGGCGAGCGATCTCGCCAAGCTGCAGGACCATCTGCCGGCCTTCTCCGGCGAGGAGGCGCGGCGCACCATCGAAGCCGAGCTTGGCAAGCCGATCGCGGCGCTGTTCGAAAGCTTCGAGGACATCCCGGTCGCCGCCGCCTCGATCGCCCAGGTGCATTTCGCCACGACGACCGACGGCCGCCCGGTCGCGGTGAAGGTGCTGCGTCCCGGCATCGAGGCGGCCTTCGCCCGCGACCTCGACCTCTTTTACTGGATGGCCGAGCTGGTCGAGCGGACCCAGCCGCGCTTCCGCCGGCTGCGGCCGGTCGAATCGGTCAAGGCCTTCGCCGACGTGGTGCGGGTGGAGATGGACCTGCGCATGGAGGCGGCGGCGGCGCAGGAGCTGGGCGAGAACTTCGCCGACGATCCCACCTACCGCGCGCCCGAGATCGATTGGGACCGCACGGCGCAGCGCGTGATGACCCAGGAGCGGGTCGACGGCATCCCGATCGGCGATCGCGACGCGATCATCGCCGCCGGCCACGATCCCGACGCCATCATGCAGAAGAGCGCCGAGGCGTTCTTCTACCAGGTGTTCCGCGACGGCTTCTTCCACGCCGACATGCATGGCGGCAACGCCTTCGTCGACCGCCAGGGCTGCATCGTGCCGGTCGATTTCGGCATCATGGGCCGGGTCGACGAGGACACGCGCGGCTATCTCGCCGAGCTGCTGGTCGCCTTCCTGCGGCGCGACTACCGCGCGGTCGCCGAGGTGCAGTTCCGCGCGGGCTACGTGCCGGCGCACCAGTCGATCGAGATGTTCGCCCAGGCCTGCCGCTCGATCGGCGAGCCGATCTTCGGCAAGCCCTCGCACGAGATCTCGATCGCCCGCCTGCTGGCGCAGCTCTTGCGCGTCACCGAGCAGTTCGAGATGGCGGTGCAGCCGCAGCTCCTGCTGCTGCAGAAGACCATGCTGATGGCCGAGGGCATGGGCACGCGGCTCAATCCCAACGTCAACATCTGGGAGCTGGCGCGGCCGCTGATCGAGGACTGGATGCGCGACCATTTCGGACCGCGCGCCACCGTCCAGCGCGGCGTCCAGGACCTGATGCAGGGCCTGCGCCGCGTCCCGCGCCTGATCGACAACCTGCACCTGATCGCCGAGCGCGAACGCCGCGAGGCCGAACACGTCGAGACGGAAGTCGATTCGGTGCTCAGCCGCTTCACCCGGGACATCGGTTTCGCCGAGATCATCGCCGTTTTCGCCCTGCTCGCCGCCATCGTGGCCTGGCTGCGCTGACGTGGTTCGCATGGAACAGTGGCGCCGCTTCTCATGTTCATTGGACCGCGGGCCTCCAGGCCCGCTCTCGAGCGGAGCTGGAGCTCCGCGGTCCGATGACCATGACGCGCCACTGGAGTGGCGCGCCCCCGGCACAAGAGGGCTGCGTGCTGCCCCTCCGCCGGCCGGTGTGATAGGGTGACCGCCATGCTCAAGGGCAAGCGAATCCTGCTGATCGTCGCGGGCGGCATCGCCGCCTTCAAGGCGCAGGAGCTGGTCCGCGCGTTGCGCAAGCGGGGCGCGTCGGTGCGCTGCGTGCTGACCGCGGCGGGGGCGAAGTTCGTCACGCCGATGGCGCTGCAGGCGCTCACCGAGGACAAGGTCTATACCGAGCTGTTCTCGCTCACCGACGAAAGCGAGATGGGCCATATCCAGCTTTCGCGCGATGCCGACCTGCTGGTCGTGGCCCCGGCGACGGCGAACGTCCTGGCGCGCATGGCGGCGGGGCTGGCCGACGATCTCGCCACGACCGTGCTGCTCGCCACCGACAAGCCGGTGCTGGCGGCGCCGGCGATGAACGTGCGCATGTGGACGCACGCGGCGACCGTCGCCAACGTCGAGACGCTCAGGAAGCGCGGCGTCCATTTCGTCGGACCGAACGACGGCGTCATGGCCTGCAACGAATACGGTCCCGGCCGCCTGTCGGAGCCGGAGGAGATCGTCGCCGCGATCGAATCGCTGCTGACGACCGAGAAGCCGCTCGCGGGCAAGAGGGCGCTCGTGACGTCCGGTCCGACGCGCGAAGCGATCGATCCGGTGCGCTACATCTCCAATCATTCGTCGGGCAAGCAGGGCCACGCCATCGCGGCGGCGCTGGCACAGCTCGGTGCCGAGGTGACGCTGGTGAGCGGGCCGGTGACTGTGCCCGATCCGGCTGGCGTGAACGTCGTGAAGATCGACTCGGCCGACCAGATGCTGGCCGCGTGCCTGGCCGCCGGAAAAACCGATGTCGCGGTGTGTGCCGCCGCCGTCGCCGACTGGAAGATGGCCAGGCCGGCCACGGCCAAGATCAAGAAGCAGCCGGGCGCCGCACCGCCAGCGCTCGAGCTCACGCCCAATCCCGACATCCTGGCGACGCTTTCCGGGCGCGGGCCGAACCGGCCGACGCTGGTCGTGGGCTTCGCGGCCGAGACCGAGAACCTGGTCGCCAACGCGATCGAGAAGCGCACCCGCAAGGGCTGCGACTGGATCGTGGCCAACGACGTCTCGCCTGCGACCGGCACGTTCGGCGGCGAGCGCAACACCGTGCACCTGATCACCGCCGAGGGCGTGCAGGACTGGCCCACCCTGTCGAAGGACCGCGTCGCCATGCAGCTCGCCGGCGCCATCGCGCTGCACCTCACCCGCCCGCGGCCGGCCGAGGCCGCCGAGTGAGCGCCGAAGACGTCGCCATCGAGATCGTCCGCCTGCCGCACGGTCAGGGTCTGCCGCTGCCGGACTATGCGACCGCGGCCTCGGCCGGCGCCGACCTGCTGGCCGCCATCGAGGGCGAGATCGAGCTGAAGCCGCTGGAGCGCAAGATCGTGCCGACCGGCATCTCGATTGCCCTGCCGGTGGGCTTCGAGGCCCAGGTCCGCCCGCGTTCCGGGCTGGCCGCCAAGAACGGCATCACAGTGGCCAACGCGCCCGGCACGATCGACGCCGACTATCGCGGCGAAGTGGGGGTAATCCTTATCAATTTGGGCGCCGAGCCTTTCCGCATCACCCGCGGCATGCGAATTGCACAGCTGATCGTGGCGCGGCACGCAAGGGCGGTCTGGCGGGAGGTTTCCCAACTCGACCAGACGGCCAGGGGTGCCGGTGGGTTCGGATCCACCGGCGTGAAAGCGGAGGCGGCGCAACGCAAGTGAAGGGGTCGGGAGGCCGCCCATGCCTCGGCTCAGCAAGAAGACGATGTTCGCGATCGAAGCGGTGCTCGACGTGGCGTTCCATGTCGGCGAGAACCCGGTGCGCAGCGGCGACATCACCGAGCGCCAGCGCATTCCCAAGCGCTACCTCGAGCAGGTCCTGCAGCACCTGGTGCGGGCCGGCATCCTGAGCGGCAAGCGGGGCCCGCGCGGCGGCTATCGCCTGGGCCGCGAGCGAAGTCGCATCACCCTGGGTGAGGTCGTGCGCGTGGTGCGGAAGCTCGAGGCCGAGACCGAGCCCAACGACCTGTCGGTCGGCTCGCCGCTGGCGCACGAGGTGGTGTGGCCGATGTGGGAGCATCTCCGCGAGGAGATGATGACGCAGCTCGACACCATCACCATCGACGATCTCTGCCAGAAGGCCCGTGCCAAGGGCCTCGACCGTCCGGCAAAGACGCCGCACAGCGCCGCCGCCTGACCTTCCGGACTTTCCGTTCTATGCTCCGCCGCTTTTTAATGGAGGAGCAAGATGGCCAAGGCCAAAGCCGCAGCGAAGAAAGCCAAGCCCAACCCGCGCAACAAGAAGCTCTACGACGAGGGCATGAAGATGCGCAAAGCCGTGCTGGGCGCGGCCTATGTCGACAATTCGCTGGCGGGCGCCGCCAACGACGACTTCATGATGTCGTTCCAGGACATCACCACCGAGTATTGCTGGGGCTATGCCTGGACTCGGCCGGGCCTCTCCAAGAAGACCCGCTCGATGCTGAACCTCGCGATGCTGGCGGCGCTCAACCGCGGCCCCGAGCTCAAGCTGCACGTTAACGGCGCGCTGAACAACGGCCTCACCAAGGAGGAGATCAAGGAGATCTTCCTGCAGGTCGCGATCTATTGCGGCATCCCGGCCAGCCTCGACGCCTTCAAGACAGCCAGCGGCGTCTTCAAGGAACGTGGCATCTGACATCTCCGTCCGCAGTGCGCGGGTCGGCGAGGCGGACTCGCTGACCGCGCTCTGCGTGCGCTCCAAGGCGCACTGGGGCTATGACGAGGCCTTCATGCGCCGGAGCCAGGCGTCGCTCACCGTGCGCGACGGTGAGATCGTCGCGGGGCGCGTGCTGGTCGCCGAGCGACAGGGCCTGGTGTTCGGCGTGGCGCGGGTCGAGCCCGACGGCGAGCTCGGCCTGATGTTCGTCGATCCGCGCACGCTCAATCGCGGCGTCGGCCGGGCCCTGTTCGAAGCAGCGGTCGCCCTGGCACGACGCCTCGGCGCCAGGCGCATGGCGATCCTCGCCGATCCCAACGCCGCAGCGTTCTACGAACGGATGGGTGCGCGCTTCGTTTCGCAGGCGCCGTCCGATGCCATTCCCGGCCGCACGCTGCCGCTCTATGAATACGACCTCACACAGTAAGGACCAGCCATGCCCGCCCTGAACCCGCCCGCCACGATCGCCTTCATCGGCCTCGGCATGATGGGCCGCCCAATGGCCTCGCGGCTGGCCGGTGCGGGCTTCACGCTGCGCGTGTTCGACCTCTCGCAAAAGGCGGTGTCGGATTTCGTCGGCGCCCATCCGACCGCGCTCGCCACGGCCTCGGCCAAGGCGGCCGCGCAGGGCGCCGACGCGCTGATCACCATGCTGCCCGACGGCAAGGCGGTGCGCGCCGCCGTGCTCGAAGGCCGCGACGCCGCCGTCGAGGGTTTGGGCGCCGGCGCGCTGGTGATGGACATGAGCTCGTCCAATCCGGTCGACACCCAGAAGCTCGCCCGCGATCTCGCCGGCAAGGGGCTGGCGTTGCTCGACGCGCCGGTGTCGGGCGGCGTGAAGCGCGCGGTCGACGGCTCGCTGTCGATCATGGTCGGCGGTGCGGCAGCCGACCTCGAGCGGGCGCGGCCGGTGTTCGGCGCGATGGGCAAGACCATCACGCTCTGCGGTCCGGCCGGTGCGGGCCATGCGCTGAAGGCGCTGAACAACTATCTTTCCGCCGCAGGCGTGGTGGCGCTGTCCGAGGCGCTGATCGTCGGCGAAGCCTTCGGGCTCGATCCCGGCACCATGGTCGACGTGTTCAACACCTCGACCGGCAAGAGCAACGCCACTGAGGTGAAGGGCCGCCAGTTCCTCGTCTCGCGCAGCTTCGCCGCCGGCTTCTCGATGGCCCTGATGGCCAAGGACCTGCGCACTGCAGGCGATGTCGCCTCCCATCTCAAGCTCAAGATGCCCAACCTCGAGCAGGCGGTCGCCTACTGGACCGCCGCCGACGGCAAGCTCGGCAAGGGCGCCGACCACACCGAGATCTTCCGCTACGCCGAGATGCTGGCGGAGGAGGACTGATCGGCCTGTCGGGCTTTGACAGTCCCCGGCCGCGCAATTATATAAGCATCACCTAGGGCCCTTGGCGCCGCCGCCCGGCGGTGATCGACGGGGCCCAACTCGTACGACACAGCACTCATTTCATGGTTGGCCGCCCTGGCCGGCCGAGCGCGTGCGTCATTCCCAACCTGCTGAAAAGACTTATGAATCTCGAAGACCTGAAAAAGAAGAAGCCGCCCGAGCTGCTGGCGTTTGCCGAGGAGCAGGGCGTGGAAGGCGCCGCGCAGATGCGTCGCCAGGAACTGCTGTTCGCCATCCTGCAAAAGCTCGCCGCCAACGACCAGGCGATCTCCGGCAGCGGCACCATCGAGGTGATCCCCGACGGCTTCGGCTACCTGCGCTCGATGGAAGCCAACTACCTGCCGGGCGCCGACGACATCTATGTGAGCCCCCAGCAGGTCCGGCGCTTCGGCCTGCGCACCGGCGACACGGTCGAAGGCGAGATCCGCGCGCCCAAGGACGGCGAGCGCTACTTCGCCATGGTGCAGATCAACAAGATCAACTTCGACGACCCCGAGGCGCTGCGCCATCGCATCGGCTTCGACTCGCTGACACCGCTCTATCCCGACGAGAAGCTGAAGCTCGAGATGGAGGGTGCGGGGGTGATGGCGCCGACCATCTCCGAGGAGCAGAGCTCCTCGCGCGCGACGTCGTCCGGCCGCGTCTCGTCGGCCCGCCGCACGACCGGCACGCTGACCAAGAAGGCCTCGACCTCGGCGCCGCAGCAGCAGCTCGACATCTCGACCCGCGTGATCGACCTGATCGCCCCGATCGGCAAGGGCCAGCGCGCCCTGATCGTCTCGCCGCCGCGCACCGGCAAGACCGTGCTGATGCAGAACATCGCGCACGCCATCACCGCCAACAATCCGGAGGTCTACCTCATGGTCCTGCTCGTCGACGAGCGGCCGGAGGAAGTGACCGACATGCAGCGCACGGTGAAGGGCGAGGTCGTGAGCTCGACCTTCGACGAGCCGGCGAGCCGCCACGTCGCCGTCGCCGAGATGGTGATCGAGAAGGCCAAGCGCCTGGTCGAGCACAAGCGCGACGTCGTGATCCTGTTGGATTCCATCACGCGTCTCGGCCGCGCCTACAACACCGTCGTGCCGTCGTCAGGCAAGGTGCTGACCGGCGGTGTCGACGCCAACGCGCTGCAGCGGCCGAAGCGCTTCTTCGGCGCCGCGCGCAACATCGAGGAGGGCGGCTCGCTCACCATCATCGCCACGGCGCTGATCGACACCGGCAGCCGCATGGACGAGGTGATCTTCGAGGAGTTCAAGGGCACCGGTAACTCCGAAATCATCCTCGACCGCAAGGTCGCCGACAAGCGCACCTTCCCGGCGATCGACATCACCAAGTCGGGCACGCGTAAAGAGGAGCTGCTGGTCGACCGCGCGACGCTGTCGAAGATGTGGGTGCTGCGCCGCATCCTCATGCCGATGGGAGCGGTGGACGCGATCGAGTTCCTGCTCGACAAGCTCCGCACCGCGAAGACCAACTCGGACTTCTTCTCGTCGATGAATCAGTAACTCTTGCCGGACCGCGGCGTCCCGCCGGCCTCATGATTGAGCGCATTCACATGTGCGGATGAGCGGGCGGGACACTCTCGGTCCGGCAAGATGTCAGGCGGCCAGAACCGCCTGGCGCTGTTCCTCGGTCACCTGGACGTCCTGGCCGAACCAGGCCTGGAAGCCCATGCGGCCCTGGTGGAGCAGCATGTTAAGCCCGTCGATGCAGGTGTTGCCGCGGGCCCGTGCCGCGGCGAGCAGCGCGGTCTCGAGCGGGACGTACACGATATCGTCGACCACGGCATCGGCCGGCAGGCGCGCGAGATCCAGCTCGAGCGGCGGCTGCCCCTTCATGCCGAGCGACGTCGTGTTCACCAGCAACGTGGCGCCGCCGAGCATCTGCGAGCGTTCGTCCCAGCGTTCGATCATGATCTGGCGGCCGTCGCTCGGCGTGAAGGCGACGCCGAGATTGACGGCCGCTTCCTGGGTGCGGTTGATCAGGCGCAGCTCCGGCACGCCCGCGTCGATCAGGCTCGCCACGACTGCGCGCGCCGCGCCGCCGGCGCCCAGCACGACGACCGGTCCCGCTTCCGGCGCCCAGCGGGGCGCGCCCTGCTTCAGCGCGGCAAGGAAGCCGAACGCATCGCTGTTGCGGCCTTCGAGGCTGCCGTCGGGCTGCTTGATGACCGTGTTGACCGCGCCGATCCGCTCCGCGTCGGGATGGATGCGGTCGAGCAGGGGCATGATGTCGACCTTGTGCGGCAGGGTGAGATTGCAGCCGCGGGCGTTGGGCGTCGCCTTCAGGAAGTCGACCAGCGCCTTCAGCGCTTCCGGCTTGGGTTCGACAGGCAGCCTCCCGTAATAGCCGTCGATCGCGTGCTTCTTCAGCCAGTAGCCGTGCAGCGCCGGCGAGCGGGAATGCTCGACCGGCCAGCCGACGATCGCCGCGAACGGGCGCCCGTGCGCCTCGGCCAGCAGGGCCTCGAACGGGCTCACGCCGCCTTCTCGAGGCCGATGCCGTGGCCCGCCAGGAAGGAGAGCAGCGGCAGCAAGGGCAGGCCGAGGATGGTGAAGTAGTCGCCGTCGACGCGCGTGAAGAGATGTGCGCCGAGCCCCTCGAGCTGGTAGGCACCCACCGAGGTCAGCACGTCCTTGCCGGCGCGCGCGAGGTAGGCATCGACGAAAGTGTCGTTGAACGAGCGCATGGTGAGCCGCGCCCGCTCGGCCCAATGCCAGATGCGCGTCCCGCCCCGCGCCACCACGACCGAGGAGAAGAGCTCGTGGGTCTGGCCGCGCAGCGCCATCAGCTGCTTGCGCGCGACCTCCAGGGTCGGCGGCTTGTCGAACAGCCGGCCGTTGCAGGCCAGCGTCGAATCGGCGCCGATCACGAAAGCGTCGAGGTGCTTCGAGGAAACGCGCACGGCCTTCATCTCCGCGAGCGTCGAAGCGAGCTCCTGAGGGGCCGCCTTGTTGCCGAGGCTGCGCGTGATCTCCTCTTCGTCGACGCCGGCCGGCACGACATCGAAGGATAGACCGGCACTGGCGAGCATCTTGCGGCGGGAGGGGCTGGCGGAGGCCAAGATCAAGGATGGGGGCATCAAGGACGGGGGCATGGTACCAATAAGAACACTTACGCGGGCTCGAGGCGGAACAGGCCGCCATCGTCGCTGTGGGTGACGAGATAGACCAGCCCGTCGGGCCCTTGGCGCACGTCGCGGATATAGGGAAGCCGGCCTTCGATCAACCGTTCCTCGCTCCGATAGCGCTCGCCGTCGACCTCGATCCGGAACAAGGCGTAGGCCGACAGTGCGCCGGTGAGCAGGGAGCCGCGCCAAGCCGGGAACTTGTCGCCGGTGTAAAAGGAGAGACCGCAGGGCGAGATCGATGGCACCCAGGTACACAGCGCATCTTCCATGCCGTCGAGATGGCGCGTGTTGGTGATGATGCTGCCATCGTAGTTGGTGCCGTAGGTCACGCGCGGCCAGCCGTAGTTGGCGCCGGCCTTCAGGACGTTCAGCTCGTCGCCGCCCTTGGGGCCATGCTCGACCTCCCAGATCCGGCCGGTCTCCGGGTGCATGGCAAGGCCCTGCGGATTGCGATGGCCCCAGCTGAAGATCTCCGGCCGCACGTTGGGCCGGCCGACGAACGGATTGTCGGGCGGGATGGAGCCGTCGTCCCTGAGCCGCACGATCTTGCCTGCGCAGTCGCGCAGGTCCTGCGCCAGCTCCATCTGGAAGCGGTCGCCGCAGCTCACATACATCAGGCCGGCGCGGTCGAAGACGATGCGCGACCCGAGGTTGGCGTTGCCCTGCCGCCGCGGCAGCGCCTCGAAGATGACGGTCGTGCCGCGCAGCGCGCCGTCGCCCAGCTCGGCCCGCGCGACGGTGGCGGTCGGCCCACCGGCCCCTGGCGAGATGTAGGACAGATAGAGCACGCGGTTCTGGGCAAACCGGGGATGCAGGCAGACATCCAGCAGGCCGGCCTGGCCCGCGACGTGGACCTCGGGCACGCCGGAGAGGGGCGCGCGCTCCAGCTTGCCGTTGGCGAAGACTCGCAGGCGCCCCGGCCGCTCGGTGATCAGCATGCGGCCGTCGGGCAGGAAGGCCATGCTCCAGGGCTGTTCGAGGCCGTGGCTCAAGGTGACCAGCCGGAAGCTCGCCTTGGCGCTTTTCAGTGGGGCCCGTTGCCCGCCTTGCGCGCGCACGATGGCCGGTGCAGCAAGTCCCGCCGTTGCAGCCGCTAGGAAATGACGCCGGTTCATCGACCTTCCCATGCTCGCTCACTATACTCGCCGGCGATGAAACTCATGGGGGAGTGCCCAATGTCGAAGTCGATCCTGATCCACGAGAATGGCGGACCCGAGAAGATGAAGCTCGAGGACGTCGAGGTCGGCAAGCCCGGCCCGGGCCAGGTCAAGATCCGCCATACCGCGATCGGTCTCAACTTCATCGATGTCTATACGCGGTCGGGCCTTTACAAGACCCCGCTGCCGAACGCGGTCGGCCGCGAGGGCGCTGGCGTCATCGTCGAGGTCGGCCCGAAGGTGAAGGGCTTCAAGAAGGGCGATCGCGTCGCCTATTGCGGCGAGCTCGGCGCCTACTGCCAGGAGCGCCTGATCGGCACCGGCCAGCTGGTGAAGATTCCGAAGGGCGTGAAGGACGAAGAGGCTGCGGCGATGATGCTGAAAGGCATGACCACCGAGTACCTGGTCGACCGCACCATCAAGCCGTGGGTCAAGAAGGGCGACACGATCCTGTTCCACGCGGCAGCCGGCGGTGTCGGCCTGCTGTTCGGCCAGTGGGCCAAGGCGCGCGGCTACAAGGTGATCGGCACCGTGTCGTCGCCCGAGAAGGCTGCGCTCGCCAAGAAGCACGGCTACAAGTGGGTGATCGACTACACCAAGCAGAACATCGTCGAAGAGGTGATGAAGATCACCAAGGGCAAGAAGGTCCCGGCGGTGGTCGACGGCGTCGGCAAGGACACCTGGGAGGCCTCGCTCGACTGCCTGCAGCCGCGCGGCATCATGGCGTCGTTCGGCAACGCCTCCGGTCCGGTGCCGCCGCAGTCGATCGCCATTCTCAACGCCAAGGGCTCGCTCTACCTGACGCGGCCCAGCCTCGGCGCCTACACCGCGACCCGCAAGGATCTCGAGAAGTCGGCGAATTCGCTGTTCAAGATGGTCAAGAGCGGCAAGGTGAAGATCGCCATCGACCAGCGCTATCCGCTGGCCGAAGCCGCGCAAGCCCACATCGACCTCGAGAGCCGCAAGACGACGGGCCAGACGATCCTGGTGCCGTAGCCAAAGAAATCCCCTCCCCCGTCTTCGGGGGGAGGGGGCGCGGTAATCCGCGACGGAGGGGTCATGACCTCCTCCGTCAGCGTAAGACGCTGACACCTCCCCCGAAAACGGGGGAGGCAGCGGGAGAAGGCGGGGGCAACCAGATGTCGAACGTCAGTGACGACGACAGCGGGCGCGACGGCGACTCGGTGACCGTCGAGGAGAGCCGATCGTGGCTCGGCCGGCTCGGGCAATCGTTTGCCGGCATCGTGTTCGGCCTCCTGCTGGTGATCGTGGCGTGCGGGCTGCTGTTCTGGAACGAGGGCCATGCGGTGAAGACCGCGCGGTCGCTGAGCGAGGGCGCGGGCATCGTGAAGACGGTGGCAGCTGACAAGCCCGATCCCGCGAATGACAGCAAGCTGGTGCATGTGGTTGGTGCGCTCACCGCCTCGGGCTCGGTGTTCGACGCCGAGTTCGGCATGAAGAGCGAGGGCGTGCGCCTGGTGCGCAACGTCGAGATGTACCAGTGGACCGAGGAGTCCGAGTCGGAGACCAGCAAGCGGCTGGGCGGCGGCGAGACCACCCGCACGACCTACAAGTACAGGCGCGAGTGGGCCGACCATGCGGTCGATTCGGGCCGCTTCCACGAGCGCAACGGCCACACCAATCCGCACATGATCTGGTCCAAGCGCAACCAGGCCGCGCCGGGCGTCAGGCTCGGCGCCGTCGCGGTGCCGCAGAGCATGATCGGCCGGTTCGGCGAGGCGCAGCCGCTGGCCGTCGATGACGCCCAGGTGCAGGCGGCGAAGAAGAAGCAGCCCGAAAAGGATGTGCAGGTGGTCGATGGCGCGCTCTACGTCGGCAAGGATCCGGCTCAGCCGGCGGTCGGCGACTACCGTATCAGCTACAGCGAGGTGCCGCGCCAAAGCGCGAGCGTGGTCGCCCGGCAATCCACGGGCCAGGCTGGCCCCACCTTCGAGCCCTATCGCACCGAGGCCGGCGGCACGGTGGCGCTGATCGCGCCCGGCGAAGTGCCGGCCAAGAACATGTTCGAGGAAGCGCAGGACGAGAACCGGCTGTGGACCTGGATCATCCGGGCGGGCGGCGCGATTGGCATGCTCATCGGCTTCTGCCTGATGATGGGCCCGATCGGCGTGCTGGCCGGCGTGATCCCGATCCTGGGCGACGTGGTCGAGGCCGGCGTCGGCGTGGTCGCGCTGCTGATGACGGTGGTTCTCGCGCCCCTGGTCATTGCGATCGCCTGGTTCGTGTACCGGCCCGTCGTCGCGGTCATCGTGCTGGTGGTCGGCGGCGCCGCGGCCTACGGCGCCATCCGCTGGGCCCGCGCGCGCAAGTCCGCTGGTGCGACTCCGAAGACCGCAGCCGCGACCTGATGGTGACTGCTTCGTGGTGATCGCTTCATGGTAATTCTGGGATTGACCGGCTCGATCGGCATGGGCAAGTCGACCGCGGCCAAGATGCTGCGCCAGATGGGCGTGCCGGTGTACGACGCCGACGCCGCGGTCCATCGCCTGCAGGCGCCGGGCGGCATCGCCCTGCCGCCGATCGAGGCGGCGTTCCCCGGCGTGGTGAAGGCCGGCGTGCTGGACCGGCAGGCGCTGGGCGCGCGCGTGTTCGGCAACAAGGAGGCGCTGCGCCGGCTCGAGGCGATCGTGCATCCGCTGGTCGCCCGCGAGCAGCGCCGCTTCATCCGCCGCGCCGCGATGAACCGCGCGCCGCTGGTGGTGCTCGACATCCCGCTGCTGTTCGAGGGCCTGGGCGAGCGCCGCGTCGACGGCGTGCTGGTGGTGAGCGCGCCCGCATTCCTGCAGCGCCAGCGCGTGATGGCGCGTCCCGGCATGACCGCCGAGAAATTCACCGGCATCCTGAAGCAGCAGGTCCCCGATTCGCAGAAGCGCCGCAAGGCGACGGTCGTGATCCCGACCGGCCTCGGCCTCGCCCCGACCCGCGCCGCCCTCGCCAAAGCCGTGCGCGAGCTCACGAAGAAGCCGGGCCGCTCCTGGCCGTCGAACCCGTGGCGCGATCGATTCACAGCCCAGCTTGCGCGGTCGCGCCGGAAGTGAGGTAAAAGACTCGCGAAGCCCTCCCCCGAAGACGGGGCGTAAGAGAGAAAGTCCCTGAATGCGCGAGATCGTCCTCGACACCGAAACCACCGGCCTCGATCCGCTGGCCGGCCATCGCGTGGTCGAGCTGGGCTGCGTCGAGCTCGAGAACATGGTGGCGACCGGCCGCACGTTCCACGCCTATTTCAATCCCGAAATGCTGATGCCGGCCGGCGCGCAGGACATCCACGGCCTTTCGGACGAGTTCCTCGCCGACAAGCCGCGCTTCGCCGAGAAGGTCGAGGAGTTCCTGGAGTTCCTCGGCGATGCGCAGCTGGTGATCCACAACGCGCAGTTCGACATCGGCTTCCTGAATGCCGAGCTGGAGCGGGTCGGCAAGGCCAAGCTGCTGAATCCGTACGTCGACACCGTATCGATGGCGCGCAAGAAGTTCCCGGGCCAGCGCGTCAGCCTCGACGCGCTGTGCGAGCGCTTCAGCATCGACAATTCCAACCGCGTCAAGCACGGCGCGCTGCTCGATTCGGAGCTGCTGGCCGAGGTCTATCTCGAGCTGAGCGGCGGCCGGCAGCGCGACCTCGGCCTCGCGCCCGAGCTCGCCGCGCGGGCTGTCGCCGGGCTCGCAATGGCGGCGAACAGAGTCATTCGTGTGGCGCGGCCGCACGTGCCGACTGCCGCCGAGCTCGCGGCGCATGCCGCTTTTCTCAAGAAGCTCACCGAACCGCTCTGGCTGAAGGCCTGAGCCATGCTCCGCCGGATCCTCGCCGCTCCGGTCGTTTTTGTTCTGGCCGCCTGCCAGCCGCAGCAGCCGCCCAGGACCGCTGCACCCGCGGCTGCGCAAGGCAGCATCGACCTGCCGGCGGCCGAGACCGCGCATCGCTACGATACCGCCATCAAGCCTGGGGACGACACCCGCACGCCGCCGCCGCGCGCAGTCACCGCGGTTCGCGGTGCCGCGCCAGCGCGCCCCCCGGCGAACGCGCTGACCGAGCGCGAGAAGCAGGCGATCGCGCGCTGGAACCAGGAGGAGGCGGCGCTGAGCTACGATGCGCCGCCAATCGGTCTGCGGCCGCCGCCCGCGACCGGAGTCACGCTGGCGATGCCGTCGGATGCCGCCCTGCCGCGGCCGTCGCCGGAGCGCGCGGCGCCGACCAAGCGAAGCGATGCCGCCTTGCCGCCGCCGCCGCTCGAACGCCCTGACGTGGCGGCGCCGGCTGAACCGGTGAAGGCAAGCGTACCGCTGCCGCCGCCCCCGCCGGCTGAATCGCCGGCACCGGCCGCCCGTCCGGAGGCGGCGGTCGAGGCCGCGCCACCGCCCATCGACAGCGCGCCGCCGAAGCAAACGGCTGAGGCTGCGCGCACCGTCCCTGTACCGCCCGTCCCCGTGCAGCCCGCCGCGCCGCGCGTCGCCGCTCCGGCCGGCACCGCCATTCCCCGTCCAACCGGCGAGCCCGCGGCCACGGTGACATTCGCGCCGCGATCGGCCGACCTCTCCGACGGCGATCGGCTCCTGCTCGACCGCTTCGCACACAGCACACCCCCGCGCCGAGTGCGCCAGATCCTGTTGTACGGCTATGCCGGCAACGGCGATCCGGTCGAGGCGCGCAAGCTGGCGCTCGCCCGTGTGCTCGCGGTGCACGCCAACCTGATCGATCTCGGCCTGAAGGCCGACATCGAGATCGGCGATTTCTCCCAGGCAAGCGACGGTTCGCCCGATCGGGTGGATGTGATGTTGCGCTGACTCACGGCGCCGGACGAAACACCCAGATCGCGGCCGGTTCGCGGAAGCGCGCGCGCACCCCGACATAGAGCCGGTCGGCATCGGCCGCGAACAGTCCGGTCCGCGCCCCCGACACGGTCTGGATCCGCCCGATCGATTGGTACCCGTCGTCGCGCGCGGCGAACACCTCGACCAGGCCGTCGCCGCACATCACGTAGAGGCGCTGCCGCCGGTCGTCGACGAACACGTCGTCGGCATCGCCGCACGCTTCGACGGTCGCCACGCGCTTGCCGTCCTGCGTCGCGAAGGCGATCAACCGCGGCGGCGAACGCGTGACGATCAGCAGGCGATGCTTCGGCCCGTCGACCGCCATCGGGAAGTTGGACTGCGCGCCGCCGAGCTCGAGATGTGAGACCTGCTTGCCCTGTCCGACGTCGACGACGGCGACCTGGCGGGCATCGGGCACGTTCGCGAAGAGGCGCCGGCCGTCCTCGTCGAACTGGAAGCTCTCGGGATGGCCCTTGAGGGCGATGTCGCCGGCCTTCCGGCGGCTCACGGGATCGATCATCGCGAGCCCGCCGCTGCCGTAGCCGACCACCATCCGATCGCGCCAGCGATCGAAGCGGATGTTATCGGCATCGTTCCCCAGCGCGATCGCGCCGGCCGGCGCGAAGTCCGGCCCCTGGTAGAGCCGCACCGAGCCGTCGCCTGCGTTCGCGACATAAAGCGTGTCGGTTGCGCCGTGCCAGCCGAGCCCCTGGGGCTCCCGTAGGCCGGTGATGTGGCGGACCTTGCCGTCCTTCAGGTCGACGATGCCGACACTGTCGTTGCCCAGCTCGGCGACGAACAGCCGCCGGCTGGCCGGAGCATAGGCGAAATGGTCGATGCGGCCCGAGACGCTGCCGAGCGGGATCTTGCTCTCCAGCGTCAACGGCTGGGCGAATGCCGGCGGGACGGGCAGCGGGCCGGCTGCCACGAGAACGAGTACGAGCAGGCGCTTCAGCATGACCACCTCCGCGCAGAATGGGCGTCGAGGATGCTACAGGCCGCCCATGGCGCTCCTGAAGCGCACCAGCACCGCGAGCGCGCGGCAGCCGAGATAGCCCGCGCAGAAGGCCGACACCGATGCGACGTGGACCGGCGCAATGACCGGCCGGTGGCTGGCGGCCGAGATGAAATCGACGATCGCCATCGCGACGATGCCCATGGCGACGATCAGCCCGTCCCAGGCGGCGTGCAGCCGGATCATGTCCAGGGTGGGCGCGATCTCGACCGACAGGCTCCCGCCGCGCATCCGGCCGATGGCGGCGCCGAGCACCAGGGCGCCGACCCATTCGGCATCGTGGATCCAGGTCGCCTCGAAGACTCCGGCCAGCAGCACGACGGCAACGACGCCGCCCAAGCCCGGCGGAATCGCCAGCGCCCACAGCCGGACCACCGCGCCGCGCGCCTGAGGCGAGATCGCCCACAGGCAGGCGAGCGCGCAGAGCACCGTCAGGACGTTGCAAAGCCCCAGCGGGGCGTCGATCGGAGACGTCGCATGAACCACGGTGTCGCTCGCGAGGATTGGCCAATTCTATACGCGCCAGGGAATCCTGCCCATGCGCGGCAAAGACACGCTTCCGCGCCTTCGGCGGGAAAACTGCGGGCACCGTCGAATGCAAAAACGCAGGAAGACTCCGCCAGCACGACGTTTGGCGCCGAGGTCAGCGATCGAGGTATCGCGCGGTGAGCCAGGCCAGCAGCGCACCAACCAACTGCGCGACGATGAAGGCCGGCGCGTCGGCCGGCGCGATTCCCGCGAAGGTGTTGGATAGTGCCCGCGCGAGGGTCACCGCCGGATTGGCGAACGAGGTCGAGGCGGTGAACCAGTAGGCGCCGACGATGTAGACGGAGACAGCCGCGGGCAGCCGCTCGGGCGCCTTGCGCACGCCGATCAGGATCAGCAGCACCAGGCCGAAGGTCGCGGTCGCTTCGGCCGCCCATTGACCGACGCCGGTGCGTACCTTCGTGGAGGCCTGCAGGATCGGCAGGTCGAACATCAGGTGCGCCAGCCACACGCCCAGGATTGCGCCCACGACCTGCGCCGCGAGGAAGGGCAGCGCCCACTTCGCCGGCGACCCGCGGCGCGCGGTGAGGGCAAGCGTCACGACCGGATTGAAATGAGCGCCCGAGATCGGGCCGAACATCGTGATCAACGCGTACAGCGCGCCGCCGGTGGCGATGGCGTTGGCCAGCAGCGCCAGCCCGACATTCCCGCCCGACAGCCGCTCGGCCATGATGCCCGAGCCGACGACCGCCGCGAGGAGCAGTGCCGTGCCCAGCGCTTCGGCGACGACAGGACGGAAGTTCATGCGCTGACGGAATTCAGCCGCAGCAGGCTTTGGCGGATTTGGCGCCGGATTTGGCGCCGGATTTGGCGATCGTGTCCGCTGTCGGGCCGCAGCATGCGCCGGCGAGCTGCCCCTTCGGTCCGGACGTGCCGTAGACGGTGCTCTCGCCGGTCGTGTGGAACGCCTCCCAGGCGACGCCGGACGGATCGGCGATCCAGCTCTTCTCCGACTGCGCGTAGCAGCAGGTGGTGTTGCCTTCCTCCAGCACCGGTCCTTCGGCTTCCTTCAGGCGGCCGTAGACGTCCTGGAGCTCATCGCCGTTCTCGACCTGGATGCCGAGATGGTCGATTCCGGTGGCGCGGCCGCTGTGCGTCGAGATCGCGAAGTTCACCCGCGGGTCCTCGAGCATCCACTTGGCGTAGTCGGGCTTCACGACCGTGGGCGCGCTCGCGAACAGGGTCGAGTAGAAGCGGATCGACCGGTCGAGGTCGTCGACCGACATGTGAACGTGCAAGCGCTTCATTGCCGGGTTGCTCCTCTGCTCTTGCGTCGGATCATCGTTCTCGAAGCGGGCTCGCAGGCGGGAACGCCGCACGACACCGCGTTCCCCACGGTGCCGCCGCAGCAATTCTCGGTCAGGAAGCCCATCAGCTCGTTCATGCCGTCGTAGTCGGCCGAGTAGATCAGCGAGCGCCCATCGCGGCGCATGCTGATCAGGCCTGCGTGGCGAAGCTGCGCGAGATGGAAGGACAGTGTCGCCGGCGAGATGCCGAGCCGCTCGGCGACTTCCCCCGCGGCCAGGCCGTGCGGACCGGTCTGCACCAGCAGCCGGAACACGTCGAGCCGGCTGTCCTGCGCCAGCGCCGCCAGGGCCGCGACCGCGTCCTTCGTTTCCATGATTTGACAAATATCGAAATAATGACCAGCCTGTCAATCGATGTTTCTCGCTGCCCCGGCGGCCGCCCGCCTCGTCGCCATCGTCTGCGCCGCGCAGGTGTTCGTGCAGCTCGGCGCCGGCTACTGGCCGGTGCTGCTGCCCGAGCTGATGGGCCGCTGGTCGCTCAGCAACAGCCAGGCCGGCTGGATCACCTCGGCGTTCTATGCCGCCTACATGGTGTGCGTCGACGCGAAGATGATGTCGCGCGCGGTTACAGGGCATGCGGCGAGCATCGGCATCTCGGGCGCCGCGTCCTACGTGCTGGGCGAGCTGCTCGCCCAGGCGTTCGGCTGGCGCCTGGCTTTCGCCAGCGCCGGGCTCACGGCGGCGATCGCCTGGCTCACGGTGGCGCTGGCCGTGCCGGGACGCCCGCCGCCAGCAAAGAGTGGCACGGCGCTGTTCGACTTCCGCCCGGTCCTGCGCAATCGCTCGGCCGTCGCCTATTCGCTGGCCTATTGCGTCCACACGCTGGAGATGAACGCGCTGCGGGGTTGGGGCGTGGCGTTCCTGACCTGGGTGGCGGCGAGCACCGGCCTGTCGGCTGGCCTATTGTCGCCCGCCGTCGTGATCACCGCGCTCGGGCTGCTCGGCACCGTCATGAGCGTGCTGGGCAACGAAGCGTCGATCCGGCTCGGGCGCCGCCGGCTGATCACGGCGGCGATGGGCCTCTCGATCGTCGTCGGTGCATCGATCGGTTTCCTCGGCTCGGCGGGCTACTGGATCGCCGTCGGGCTGATCGTGCTCTACGGCATGATCATCTGGCTCGATTCGTCGTCGCTGACGGCGGGCGCGGCGGGATCGGCCGAGCCGTCGCGCCGCGGCGCCCAGCTCGCGGTACATTCGATGCTGGGCTACGCGGGCGGTTTCGTCGGGCCGCTGGCGATCGGCTGGACGCTCGATGCGGCGGGCGGCATGTCGGCGCTCGGCTGGGGCCTTTCGTTCGCGGTGGTCGCCGCGCTGATGGCGATGGGCCTCGTGGTCTTCACGCTGCTGCGGCCAGGCGATCTGGAGGGGGATCGTCCCGCCTCGTTCACCTCCCGAAATTAGGTACAGATTTTTCTTTCTGGTCGATCGACAATTTCCGGTGCGCAGCCGAACGATTCCTTGGGAAATTTCGCGCCAGAACGTCAAAGGTCACGAATCCGGCGCTCGAAGTGAGCTCCCTATGGGCAATGGTCGACGAGTCGAGCCCAGCAAACAGCGGCTTTTCCTCCCGGCCATTGCCCGTAATAGGTGTTCGGCGTGGCATCGAGTTGTGTGCGTCAAGTTCAGCAAAACGGTCATAGCGGGTGATGTTGGGCATGGTCGTCGCGGAGCCCCGTGTAGCGCCGCGGCGCCCATGCCCGCCCGCCGCATCAGGCGGCCAAGGC
>Ga0070738_10002234_pt1 | contig 31079 bp, 36 predicted proteins | sample Coa_R2_2_FD_66446 | JGI IMG/M metagenome (GOLD analysis project Ga0070738, IMG submission 66446) | Surface soil microbial communities from Centralia Pennsylvania, which are recovering from an underground coalmine fire - Coalmine... | ecosystem: Environmental > Terrestrial > Soil > Unclassified ...
GCTTGAAGAGTCCGAAGCCCGGCATCTTTGCTCCAGCGCATGGTCCCGGCTCACATAGTGATAGAGGCCGTCTTCGAGACCTGGCACATGGCTCGAGAGCAGATAGGCTTCGGTTGGATGCAGGTTGCCGCTCGATGGATTGCAGCGCAGTGCCCAGCGGTCCGGTCCATATTGCTTCCAGGCGGAAAGACCGAGGGAAAGCTCCAGGAGCGCGCCTATAGTGCTGAGAGAAAGCGGCAGGGGCCGGAGACGGCCTTGCGTATAAATATCGGCAAAGCGGGTGGAAAGCTGGGAGGCAGGAAGAGGGAGCTCTATTCGCGGACAGTCTTCAAATTCCCGGAAAGGGTTGGGCTGCATATCCCAATCAAGCGTTTCGGGGCCCGCCGCATAGCGATCCAGCCTATGCTTTGTACGGGCATGATAGGCGCGTGTGATTTCTCCCGGATCCGCAGGTGGAGCTGCCGCATGAGTCATTGGCGGGCGCGCATATCATCTGGGGCGGGGCAGGGTGCCGAATCTGCCGGGCGGCTGCAGCCTTGAAGGTCCGGGCCCGGCTGAGCCCCGCTAGAAGAGGAGAGCAAGGATGCGATGAGTTTGCTCTCAAAGCCCGCGCATCTTTGATCTGCCGCTTCGATGAGCGGCCGCCGGATGGGGAGAGGATCGGAGAGCATCAAGGCGAGCGCGTCCGAGGCGGTTACTGCCGCAGGATCGATCTCGCCGGATTTCATGCGGGGCGCGGCAGGATTGAACCATGCTGACACAGGTGCATCCCCGAAAAAGCCGCGCAAGCGCGCAGCAGTCCAAGGCTCCGTGAGCAGATTCTTCACGATGACCGTGTGACCTGCTGCTTCAAGCGTACGCTTCTGGCGGGCGTTCGTCCCGCAGCCCGGCTTTTCATAAAAGACGACCGTTGCCAATTAACTTCCTCGAAAATGCTGGAGTCCTTAAAAGGCCCAGAATCGCCCTCAAAGCGTGCCAAGCTGAACGAGAGGGGCTGCTCCGCCGCGGCCAAGAATCGTATCCACTTTTCTGCGCACGCTCTCGATAGTGAGCGGCTTCACGAGCGCGCCATGGGCACCCGCCTTGATGCCATTCACGGCTGTTGCTTCGCCGGATTTGTCACAAACGATGAGGATTCGCACACCCGGAAATTTTCCCTTTAGCTCGTCAACGAGTTCCATTCCCTTTTCTTTCAGGAAATCAACGCCAAGAAGCACGACATCGGGCTTGAGCCAATCAGTGCCTTTCTCATAGGCCTCTTCGAGAGTCGCAAGCTCATGAGTTTCAATCTCGTCGTGGAGCATGAATTGCAATGCCGCACGCGTGACTTCGTCTTGGTCGACAACGAACACACGCCGCTGATCAACGGCCTTGGAAGTTTCGACACCAATTTGCATTATGCCCTCGTGACTTTCGATAATTCCGCAAGCGGTAAAAGCAAGTTCCATTCCGTGCCGGAAGCCAGCTAGAAAGTCAGCGGGCGCCGCACAGGACGGCGCAGTTACCGGTCCACGGGGCCGCCAGCTGTTGTGTTGTTTCTTACAGGCTGACAGAAGGATGTCGGTTTCGAAACATCCGCCGGCCAAATCTGGCGCCAAAATCATCTTCAATAAATTCAAATACTTAGCACGCAAGAGACAGCTGGCACGGCGGTTGCTCACTTGAGGCCCGGAACGGCGAGTGAGGGCTGAGCGCACGCAGACGCTCGACGAGCGATGCGCTCCTTCCCGTAATCCGCGAGCCAGTTTCTGCCAGAGGAACAGTCTCGCGCTGAATGCGCGGTGGTCATTAGCAATCGATTCGTGAGGAGAGCTACATGTCGTCACTACGACAAATCGCGTTTTACGGTAAGGGGGGCATCGGCAAGTCCACGACCTCCCAGAATACTCTTGCGGCGCTCGCGGAGATGGGGCACCGGATTCTCATCGTTGGCTGCGATCCCAAGGCCGACTCGACCCGTCTCATCCTGCATGCCAAGGCGCAGGACACCATCCTCAGCCTCGCGGCGGCAGCGGGCAGCGTCGAGGATCTCGAGATCGAAGAGGTGATGAAGGTCGGTTACCGCGACATCCGCTGCGTTGAGTCGGGCGGGCCGGAGCCGGGCGTTGGGTGCGCGGGCCGCGGGGTGATCACCTCGATCAACTTCCTCGAAGAGAACGGCGCCTATGAGGACATCGACTATGTGTCCTACGACGTGCTCGGCGATGTTGTCTGCGGCGGTTTCGCGATGCCGATCCGCGAGAACAAGGCCCAGGAAATCTACATCGTCATGTCTGGTGAAATGATGGCGATGTATGCGGCCAACAACATTTCGAAGGGCATTCTGAAGTATGCGAATTCCGGCGGCGTGCGCCTCGGCGGCCTCGTCTGCAACGAACGCAAGACCGATAAGGAGCTTGAGCTTGCGGAAGCCCTCGCCAAGAAGCTCGGAACCCAGCTCATCTATTTCGTGCCGCGCGACAATATCGTGCAGCACGCCGAGCTCCGCCGCATGACCGTGATCGAATACGCGCCAGATTCCGAGCAGGCCGGCCATTACCGGAACCTCGCTGCCAAGGTTCATGCCAACGGCGGCAAGGGCATCATTCCGACCCCGATCACGATGGATGAACTCGAAGACATGCTTATGGAGCATGGAATCATGAAGGCGATCGACGAGTCGCAGGTCGGCAAGACCGCTGCTGAACTGGCGATGGCCTAATCTTGGAAACAGCAGACCCGGCTCCTCATGCGAGGGGCCGGACTTCGGCGGCGTGGACAACAGGATGAGAGAGGTAACGCCATGAGCTTGGCGAAAACCGAGAGCGTTGCGGAAATCAAGGCCCGCAACAAGGAACTGATCAATGAGGTCTTGAAGGTTTACCCAGAGAAGACCGCAAAAAGACGCGCCAAGCACCTCAATGTGCATGAGGCCGGAAAATCCGACTGCGGCGTGAAATCCAACCTGAAGTCAATTCCGGGCGTCATGACGATCCGGGGCTGCGCCTATGCGGGCTCCAAGGGCGTCGTCTGGGGTCCGATCAAGGACATGATTCACATCAGCCACGGCCCCGTGGGATGCGGCCAGTATTCCTGGGCCTCGCGGCGTAATTATTACATTGGCACGACGGGAATCGATACGTTCGTGACCATGCAATTTACATCCGACTTCCAGGAAAAGGACATCGTCTTTGGCGGCGACAAGAAGCTCGCCAAGATCATGGACGAAATCCAGGAGCTTTTCCCGCTGAACAACGGCATCACCGTTCAGTCGGAATGCCCAATCGGTTTAATTGGCGATGACATCGAAGCGGTATCTAAGGCGAAATCCAAGGAATATGGCGGCAAGACCATCGTCCCCGTCCGCTGCGAAGGCTTCCGCGGTGTGTCGCAATCGCTTGGCCACCATATCGCAAACGATTCGATCCGTGACTGGGTGTTCGACAAGATCGGCCCCGATACGCCGCCGCGGTTCGAGCCCACGCCTTATGATGTTGCGATCATCGGCGACTACAACATCGGCGGCGATGCGTGGTCTTCCCGCATTCTTCTCGAAGAGATGGGCCTGCGCGTCATTGCGCAATGGTCGGGAGATGGCAGCCTGGCCGAGCTCGAAGCTACGCCGAAAGCCAAACTCAACGTCCTCCATTGCTACCGCTCGATGAACTACATCTCGCGGCACATGGAAGAGAAGTATGGTATTCCGTGGTGCGAGTATAACTTCTTTGGCCCCTCGAAGATTGCGGAATCCCTGCGCAAGATCGCCAGCTTCTTCGATGATAAGATCAAGGATGGAGCGGAACGGGTCATCGCGAAATATCAGCCGCTGATGGACGCTGTGATCGCCAAATACCGCCCCCGCCTCGAAGGCAAGACAGTGATGCTGTTTGTTGGCGGTCTTCGTCCCCGCCACGTGATTGGCGCTTACGAGGACCTCGGTATGGAGGTCGTCGGCACCGGCTATGAATTCGGCCATAACGATGACTATCAGCGCACCGCCCAGCATTACGTCAAGGACGGCACGCTGATTTACGACGATGTGACGGGCTATGAGTTCGAAAAGTTCGTCGAGAAGATCCAGCCTGACCTCGTGGGCTCGGGCATCAAAGAAAAGTATGTCTTCCAAAAGATGGGTGTGCCCTTCCGGCAGATGCACTCTTGGGATTATTCCGGCCCCTATCATGGTTATGACGGTTTCGCGATCTTTGCGCGCGACATGGACATGGCCATTAACGCGCCGGTTTGGAAAATGGCAAAGGCGCCCTGGAAAACAGCTCCGATGCCAGAGCTTATCGCTGCAGAGTAAAAGCACCGTCTGGCTCTTTTCTTCGGAGAGGAGCCAGCCCCCTTGTTGAGAAAGAGACATTGAAAAGGGCTTGAGAATGACCCAAAACGCCGAACACGTGCTCGATCACTTCGAGCTATTCCGTGGCCCGGAATATCAGCAGATGCTGGCGAACAAGAAGAAGATGTTCGAAAATCCGCGGGATCCGGCGGAAGTCGAGCGGGTTCGCGAATGGGCCAAGACACCAGAATATCGCGAGAAGAACTTTGCGCGCGAAGCGCTGACGGTCAACCCGGCCAAGGCATGTCAGCCGCTTGGGGCGGTTTTCGCCGCTGTTGGCTTCGAGGGAACCATACCTTTCGTTCACGGATCGCAGGGGTGCGTTGCTTATTATCGCAGTCACTTCTCCAGGCACTTCAAGGAGCCAAGCTCTTGCGTGTCTTCCTCGATGACAGAGGATGCGGCGGTTTTTGGCGGCCTCAACAACATGATCGATGGTCTCGCCAACACCTATAACATGTATAAGCCGAAAATGATTTCCGTCTCGACCACCTGCATGGCAGAGGTGATCGGTGATGATCTTAATGCGTTCATCAAGACCTCGAAAGAAAAGGGTTCGGTTCCAGCTGACTTCGATGTCCCTTTCGCACACACGCCTGCTTTCGTTGGCAGCCACATCACCGGCTATGACAATGTGATGAAGGGGATTTTCGAGCATTTCTGGGATGGCAAGGCCGGCACGGCTCCGAAACTTGAAAGGCAGCCCAACGAAAAGATCAATTTCATCGGCGGGTTCGACGGCTACACCGTTGGCAACATCCGTGAGGTCAAGCGAATCTTCGAATTGATGGGTGTTGAATACACCATTCTTGCCGACAATAGCGATGTGTGGGATACGCCAACCGATGGCGAATTCCGCATGTATGATGGCGGAACAACGCTTGAGGAAGCAGCCAACGCGGTTCATGCGAAGGCCACAATTTCCATGCAGGAGTTCTGCACTGAGAAGACCTTGCCTTTCATCGAATCTCACGGGCAAGAGGTGCTCGCCTTCAATCATCCAATCGGCGTGTCGGCGACAGACAAATTCCTGATGGAAATCTCGCGGATTTCGGGCAAGCCAATCCCAGAATCCCTTGCCCGCGAGCGCGGCCGGCTTGTGGACGCGATTGCAGATTCGAGCGCGCATATCCATGGCAAGAAGTTCGCCATCTATGGCGATCCAGATCTTTGCCTCGGCCTTGCCGGATTCCTTCTCGAGCTGGGCGCCGAGCCAACCCATGTGCTTGCCACCAACGGCGGCAAAGCCTGGGAGGCAAAAGTCCAAGCCCTCTTCGACAGCTCGCCCTTCGGGAAGAACTGCCATGTGTATCCTGGCAAAGACCTCTGGCACATGCGTTCTCTGCTGTTTACGGAGCCGGTGGATTTCCTGATCGGCAACACCTACGGGAAATATCTCGAGCGTGATACGGGCACGCCATTGATACGCATCGGCTTCCCCGTGTTCGACCGGCATCATCATCACCGCTATCCCGTGTGGGGTTATCAGGGCGGCATGAACGTGCTGGTCTGGATCCTCGACAAGATCTTCGACGAGATCGATAAGAACACGATTGTTCCCGCGAAAACCGACTATAGCTTCGATATCATTCGCTAAACTGGGGGAGCGAAGAGCGCGCCGCCATGGCTGGGATTTCATCCAGGCGGCGTGTTCAGCGTGCATGGCTTGCGGCTCTCTTTCATCCACAGCGTGTTTCTAGCGGCTGGCTAGGGTAATAGGAGTGGTACATGAGTTCGCTATCGGCCACGATCCAGGCGGTGTTCAATGAGCCAGGCTGTGCCAAGAACGCGAACAAATCAGAAGCGGAACGCAAAAAGGGCTGCACAAAGCAATTACAGCCGGGCGGAGCCGCTGGCGGTTGCGCCTTTGATGGAGCTAAGATCGCCCTGCAGCCGCTAACAGATGTCGCCCATCTGGTTCACGGTCCAATTGCCTGCGAAGGAAACTCCTGGGACAATCGCGGCGCGAAATCTTCCGGCTCGAATATCTGGCGAACAGGATTTACGACAGATATCAATGAAACCGACGTCGTTTTCGGCGGCGAAAAACGGCTTTATAAAGCGATAAAAGAAGTCATCCAGAAATATGACCCGCCCGCGGTCTTTGTCTATCAGACTTGCGTTCCGTCGATGATCGGCGATGACATCGATGCGGTGTGCAAAGCGGCGCGTGAGAAATTCGGCAAGCCAGTCATTCCGATTAATTCGCCCGGCTTTGCCGGACCCAAGAACCTTGGCAACAAATTGGCTGGCGAGGCTCTCCTTGAGCATGTGATCGGGACGGAAGAACCCGATTATACGACCCCCTATGATATTAACATCATTGGCGAATACAATCTCTCGGGTGAGCTGTGGCAGGTTAAGCCGCTCCTTGATGAGCTTGGCATCCGTATTCTGTCCTGCATTTCCGGCGACGGAAAGTACCGGGAGGTGGCCTATTCCCATCGCGCTCGCGCAGCGATGATGGTGTGCTCCAAGGCAATGATCAATATCGCGCGCAAGATGGAGGAGCGCTACGGCATTCCCTTCTTCGAAGGGTCTTTTTACGGCATCAGCGATTCGAGCGACTCTCTCCGAGAGATCGCAAGGCTGCTTGTTGAGCGAGGCGCGCCAGATGATCTGATTGGCCGGACAGAAGCGGTTATCGCGCGCGAAGAGGCGCGCGCCTGGAAAGCAATCGAACCTTATAAGCCGCGTTTCAAAGGTAAGAAGGTTTTGCTCATAACTGGAGGGGTCAAATCCTGGTCGGTGCTTGCGGCTCTGCAAGAAGCTGGCCTTGAGCTCGTCGGCACAAGCGTCAAGAAATCAACAAAGGAAGACAAAGAGCGCATCAAGGAACTGATGGGCCAAGACGCGCACATGATCGAGGATATGACGCCGCGCGAAATGTATAAGATGCTTAAGGACGCGCGGGCAGATATCATGCTTTCCGGCGGACGGTCCCAATTCATAGCGCTGAAGGCTGCCATGCCGTGGGTCGATATCAATCAGGAACGCCATCATGCCTATATGGGCTACGTCGGCATGGTGAAGCTCGTCGAAGAGATCGATAAAGCGCTGTTCAATCCCGTTTGGGAGCAAGTCCGCAAGCCGGCGCCCTGGGAAAATCCTGAAAATAACTGGCAGGCCAAGGCGATTGCCCAGATGGACGCGGAAGCTGCTGCTCTGGCCGCCGATCCCGAGCTTGCCGAAAAAACACGCCGCGCAAAGAAGATTTGCAATTGCAAGAGCGTCGATCTCGGCGCGATTGAGGACGCAATTCGAGCCCACGCATTGACGACGGTGGAAGGAGTCCGGGAACATACGAATGCTTCGGGGGGATGCGGGGCTTGTGCCATCCGGATCGAGGACATTCTGGCCAGCATGCCAGCGCTTCCGGAAGCGGCTGACGTTCCTGCCCTTGCTGCTGCGGAGTAAAAGAGCTCGATGGCCAAGATCACGATCAGCAAGAAGGCCTGCGCTGTCAATCCGCTGAAAATGAGCCAGCCGATCGGCGGAGCGCTTGCCTTCATGGGGCTTCGCGGTGCAATGCCTCTCCTGCATGGTTCACAAGGCTGCACCTCCTTTGGTCTCGTTCTCTTCGTCCGGCATTTCAAGGAAGCCATTCCGCTGCAAACTACGGCAATGAGCGAGGTGGCCACCGTTCTTGGAGGGCTGGAAAACGTTGAGCAGGCCATCCTCAATATCTACAATAGGGCGAAGCCCGAATTGATTGGGATCTGCTCGACGGGCGTGACGGAAACCAAGGGCGATGATGTCGAAGGATACATCAAGCTCATTCGGGAAAAATACCCGCAGCTTGAGCGGTTTCCCCTGGTGTATGTCTCGACACCGGATTTCAAGGACGCCTTTCAGGACGGCTGGGAAAAGACAGTTGCCCGCATGGTCGAGGTGCTTGTCGATAAACCGGCCAATTTGGCACGCAGGGATCCGGCCCGTGTCAACGTTCTACCAGGCTGCCATTTGACACCGGGCGATATAGACGAGCTTCGCACCATTATCGAAGATTTCGGCTTGGAGCCTTCATTTCTTCCCGACCTCGGCGGATCCCTCGATGGCCATATCCCAGACGAGTTTACGCCGACGACCATCGGCGGGATCGGCGTGGAAGAAGTCGCAACCATGGGATATTCGTCCTGGACAATTGCGATTGGCGAACAAATGCGCCGCGCCGCGGAAGCGATGCAGCAGAAGGCAGGGATCCCCTACAAGCTCTTCGATCGCCTTTGCGGCCTTGCTCCCAATGATGATTTCATCATGTTCCTGAGCACGATCAGCGGCAGGCCGGTGCCAGCGAAATACCGGCGCCAGCGGGGCCAGCTCGTGGATGCCATGCTTGACGGACATTTCCATCTTGGCGGACGCAAGCTAGCGATCGGAGCTGAACCAGACCTGCTTTTCGATATCAGCAGCATGCTGCATGAGATGGGCGTCAAGGTCACCGCCGCAGTGACGACCACCGGATCGCCTCTGCTCGAGCGCATCGCAACAGAGGAGGTGCTGATCGGCGATTTGGAGGACTTGGAAACTCTCGCAAAAGACAAGGGCTGCGATCTCCTGATCACGCATTCGCATGGCCGCCAGGCGGCCGAACGGCTGAAGATCCCCTTCTATCGCATGGGCTTGCCTATGTTTGACCGGCTCGGGGCGGGGCATCTTCTCTCCGCAGGATATCGCGGCACAAGGGATTTAATTTTCGGCCTCAGCAATCTGATCATTGCGGATGCTGAGGAGCATCACGAGCCGTCCCCTGACACATGGCGGACGCCGGCTGGATCATCAGCCGAAACCGCCGTCACCGCGGCAGCCCATTAGCGTAAAAGGAGAGGCAGAGGTTCATGAAAATCGCCTTTGCAACCCAGGATCTAAAGCGCGTCGATGCGCACTTTGGCTGGGCTAAGAATATTGCGATCTATGAGATCGGGCCGGAAGGCCATAAGTTCCTTGAAGCCATTCAATTCGATGGCGACCTCAAGGAGGATGGCAATGAAGACAAGCTCGCGCCGAAGATCGATGCGATCAAGGATTGCGCCATTCTGTATGTTGCGGCCATTGGAGGCTCAGGTGCGGCGCGGGTTGTTGCCAATAATATACACCCGATGAAGGTCAGCCAGCCGGAGGAGATCTCGGACTTATTGTTGAAGCTTGAGGACGTTTTGAAAGGCACGCCGCCTCCATGGCTTCGCAAGGCGTTGGCAAAGGGCAAAGAGAGGAGCTTTGATTTCGATGAGTGAGGCTGGAATGGCTGAAGCCGCGATAGTTGACGAAAGCAAAGCGGCCACCGAGGCGCCTTTTGTCAAGGAGCTTATCAAAATATGGCGGGCGCAGGATACGCATGGCACATGGGATAATAAGGGCGATCTCGAACTGCTCGAACCCTATATTATCGATAAGGAGAAGCGGCGGGCCCTGCCGATCATTGGCGATCCTGACCCCGAAACAATTTGGCGGCTTGAGCTCTTTTTCAACGCTGTTGCTCTCTCAATCGAGAAACAGACAGGCGTGATGATCTCGCCGATGCTGAAGATGAGCCATGAAGGCTTTGGCCGCATGGTGCTCATTGGCGGCCGCCTGATCGTCGTCAACAAGCAGCTGCGTGACGTGCATCGCTTCGGGTTCGACAACCTCGCCAAGCTGGCCGGGGAAGGGGACAGATACGTCAAGGCGGGTGTTGAGATGATCAACAAATTCCCGGACGTTGCAAAATACTAGGAGGCTTTGGACAATGAGCGATGTCGATGCGCTGAAGGCGGAGATCAAAAAGCTGTCCGCAAAAGCCATGCAAGCCAAAATGGATCTCCATGATTTGTCCGAGGAGCTTCCAGTGAACTGGCAGATGATCATGAACGTTGCTCAAAAAGCTCATGATGCCTTTGCGGAACTGGAAGAAAAGCGCGCGAGCCTGAAGGCGCTAGAGGCAGTCTAACATTTAAGGTTCTTCTCCATGTCAGAGTCACCAGCAACGCGAGACGGACGTTCATGGCAGCCGGAATATCTCCAGGCCATCGATCCGGAAAAATGCATCGGATGCGGCCGCTGCTTTAAAGTCTGTGGCCGCGAAGTGATGACGCTAAAGGGCCTCAATGAGGAAGGCGAGTTCGTCGCTCTCGATGACGAGGACGATGATGAGGTTGAAAAGAAGATCATGGTGATGAATGACGCGGGGGCCTGCATCGGCTGTGGCGCCTGTGCCCGTGTCTGCCCGGCCAATTGCCAAACCCATGTCGCCGGAAAGGCTGAGGCTGCCGCCTGACGGGAGGCAGAAGAATGAGCGCGGAAGAGGCCTATCAATGGCTGATCGGAGCTTCCACGCAGTCGCTCTATGACGTGTTTGATGTCCATGTCGTAGCCTCTATCCTGGCCCTTGCCATGAATGAGGCCAAGAGCGGCAATTGCGGGCTCATCGATGGTGCTGGCCTTGAAGCCCCGGCGTTGCATGAACTCGCTGGCGCGATGTTTCCAGATGCGCTGGCCTTCTTCGAAAGCGCCGCGGGTGAAGAAACCCTCGCCCTCGATGAGGAGGAGCAATCGCTGCGCGATATTTTGGGGATGTTTTCGACGGGCAGCAGCAGGCTGGAACGGCCTCTTGCGGCAATGATCGCGCGGCGCTGCAAATGGCCTCACCATCTCTGGCAGGATCTCGGGTTGCGTGACCGCGATGAGCTTTCAAGGCTCATGAAGCGGCACTTTGCAGGGCTTGCCAGAAGGAATCAGCACGACATGAAGTGGAAGAAGTTCCTCTACCGCATGGTGTGCGGGTCGGAGGGATTTACCCTTTGCACCTCTCCTGTCTGTTCGGAATGCGATGATTACGCTGGTTGCTTCGGTCCCGAGGATGGCGAGGCGCGGCTCATGCGCCCTGCCAACGCCAGCACGAACAAAGAGAAAGCCGCCTGACCGGCAGCCTATTCGATCCCTTGCTCGCGCGCCTTCCACATGGCAGCGATCCGGAACCTTTCATTAATGGCTGCGGGATTGGCAAGGATTTGCGCTTTAGCTTCCTTGAAGGCGGCCTCTACGACCGCAGCCTCTTCCTTAGTTAATGCAACGCGCCCGGCCATGTGCGTCGCTTCAGGCATCACTTGCAGGATTTTACGCCGGTTGGGGTGCATCTTGACCTCGATCAGTTCGAAAGCCTCAAGCTGGCCGCCGAGCAGAATAGCCAATCCAACAACTTCCAGTTTGCGTCCGTCCTCTGTGACCTTAACGAGCGTCGCCATCGTTCAGCATGCCTCTTCTATTGCAAGCCAGCTGTATCCGCCCTGGTCCCAGAGCTGAGCGAGTGTTTGGTCAGCCGGCCAGGCTGGAAATTGAGCTTTGATTGTTTCGTAATCCGCCCGGAAGCGTGTTGCATCCTCTCCCTCAAGACGGGCGGACAGGCGTTCGGCCTTGTATCGAAGCAGAAAGCTTGTCTCATCCTTTGAGGCGAGGAGCTCATATTCGGTACCGGACATGACAACCGTGAGCGCCTCATTGTCCATGAAGAAGTCTCCCGCAGCCTGTCACGCAGCGACAGCTGGCGTATCTTCGGCAAGACCCCATTCGGCCCAGGAGCCGTCGTAGACAGCCGCCGTTTTATGCCCGAGCAAATAGAGGCCGAGCGCCACGACAGGGGATGTGATTCCAGAACCGCATGTTGCAACAATCGGGCGCTGAAGGTCGATGCCTGCCGCTTGAAAACGTGCCGCGATGGCCTCGGCGGGAATGAAAGCTCCCGATTCAGCGTCGATCAAATCGGCCCAGGGAATGTTGATGGCATTCGGGATATGGCCGAGCTTCTTGACCGGGAAAAGATCCTCCTGGCTGCCATCGAACTTGGCGGGGCCCCGGGCATCGATGACTTGTTCCGCCCTGCTGGCGAGATTGGCTTTCATTTCGGTCAAATTCCGGACCAGCGCCGGGGAATATGCCGCAATGAAGCTTCGCGCCTCGGGGCGGACCGGGGACATTTCCGTAGGAAGCTTCTCCTTTGTCCATTTGCCATAGCCGCCGTCGAGCATCGCCACATTTTCATGGCCGAAGACGCGGAACATCCACCAGACCCGCGCTGCTGCCGATCCGCCGCACAGACGATCATAAACAACGATCCGGCCGGTATTGCCGATTCCGAGCAGGCCGACTTTGGCGGCGAATTCTGCTGGCTTTGGCAGCATATGCGGCAAGGGATTGGATTTGTCGGCGATGTGATCGATATCGAAGTGAACTGAGCCCGGCAAATGACGCCCGCGGTATTGTGTGCGTCCATCGAGGTTTGTGCTGACGTGATGCCAGGTGCAATCCAGAATACGCAGATCGGGGTCAGTCAGATGCTCTGCGAGCCAGCTCGTGCTCACAAGCGCTTCAGGATTTGGGTAGCTCATACGTGCTCGTCTCTCTGTAGGGTTGACGACACCTGTCTGTTAAAGGACAGCTACTGAAAAGTTCCCGCGTCATCGGCGAAACGCCGGGACTTCATGGGTTCCTGGGCAGGGCGTAACCGCTGCGCGGCCTCGTCTCATAATATTCAGGCTTCTCAGGCCAGCTGCCCTCCGGCATGAATTTGAACGTCTTGAGCGCTATCGGGGCACCTTGTGAGCAAGAGACGGCGTCGAATTTGATCTCGCGATCTCCGGGCCCGGCTGAAAAATCCGCGACCACGATTCCATCTGCCTTGCAGGCTCGCGCAAAGCCCGGCGTCCCAACGTTTTTTGCCGCCACCGGATTCTCGGCGAAGGCAGGGCTTTCCATTCCATCGGATCCGGGACCAAAAGCGGGCGAAGCAAAGGTGAAGGTGGCCAAGACGCCGCTCCTGTCCACTGGAATATCGGGGGTGATTGGCCGCGCGACCGAATAAATCGTCAGAGTGCCTCCATCAAGAAGCGCCTTGAGCTCCTCGATCCCGCAATTGGCGAACGCTTCCGCAACTTTCACTTCAATCCTCCTGTTTGGACACGCCGTCGGCATCCATCAATTTTTGTGCCAGCAGAATGTTGCTCGCGCTCTTACACGGGAGGGAAAATATTACTGGAGGGCAAACGTCATAGTTTTTTGACCATCCAGTTGCGCCTTTGACAAAGTACCCTGTTGAGTTTCCTTGACATTACGGCACGCGCTGCTTTAATCACGGATTTTCGGCCACGCTGTGGTGCCCACCAATCAGACGGTGGTTTTTGCTTCATGGATGGCCTCGTGTTTGCGCCTCCATCTTTTGCCAGTTTTGGATATGTATTATGGGACAGAGGCCGGCGCTAGAAATCGCCTATATCGATCTTATAGACGCATGCCATTTAAAGTGTCCTACCTGCGTCCGGGGCACCCGAACTATCGAAAACTCATCTCGCAAAATGGGGCTCGATCAGTTTCGTTTGATCCTAAGCAAGTTGAAAGATGAGGGATATCCAGCGATAGGACTTTATAGCTGGACGGAACCGTTCCTGAATCGAACATTGCAGGATTATGTCTCTGAAATAAACAATTATGGCTTGCGGTGTCTTCTCTCATCCACCTTGTCTTTGAGACACATCGATAATCTCGAAGAAACACTCTTGGCCGGTGTTGATCATATGATTGTCTCGATGTCGGGAATGGACCAAGAGACATATCAAATCAATCACACGTCCGGTCACTTGGAGTACGTGCTTTCCAATCTTAGACGAGCGGCGGGGATCATTCACAGCCGCGGCCTTAGAACGCACCTGGTGATGCGGTTCATCAGCTTCCCGCACAATGTTCATCATGTGGTTCTGGCGGAGGCATTTGCTAGAGACTTGGGCATTCATTTTGAAGTAATCCGCGGGCATAGCGATCCCCTCACACAGACATACACAGATCAGTTTTGCGAAGACAAGATCGCTAACCCGCCTCCAGATTGGCCGGAATTGCACGGCAAGACGTGCAACCTAATGTTCGATCAGATCGCACTAGATTGCGACGGAAACGTCTACACGTGTTGCGGAGTCCCGACTCACCCCTCTCTGCAGCTTGGGAAATACTTGGACCTGGGTGAGCACGAAATCCTTTTGCGCCGGTACACGCACCGCTTCTGCCGCTCCTGTCCGAACCCGAGAAGGGAAGCAACACAACTAGACAAATCCCGGCTGGCTATCGCCCTTTGCCTGCCGGGCGGGTTCGCCGCGCCAACAGAATGTTGAGCCTTTTTTACGGGTCTGGTAGCCGGGCAAGCGCATTACAAGCGCATTAATGGATAGCCGTGGGAGGCGTGTGCTGCTCATGCAAGGCGTGACCTTCTGGCCGGGCAATCGGGCTTGATTGATGATGGACGAGGCGCCAGGCTGCGCCGATTCGCCTGAAATGATTGCTCGCGGCAAGGGCCAGCGGACCGATCATCTCGATGCAGAGGACGCGGCCATCATCGCCGACGATGATGGCGTAGGGATCGTGGCATGTGATTGCCGGGCTGCGCGCGCCTTGCAGAATGTCGCGCCAGCTTCCAACGACTGCCATCCGTCCGACGATCGCGGGCCAGCCAGGATGAATACAAGAGATGCCGTCATCTTCCGCCCAGAGCCGGGCCATGGCCTCGACATCCCCCATCGCGAAAGCCGCGTAGAAGGCCGCATTGGCGGCAAGGAGTGCACTTTCGTCCGTCATGGTTCTCCGGGTGCGGCAGCCGCATGAAGAAATCAAGAAGAAATCGCGCGGCGTATATGTGCGATATCGGCGCCCGCGTGTCACTGAATGATTTTACTCAGGACACGAAAGACTGGTTCCAAATCGCTTCGTAAGCCTGCCACGATTCTTGCACGGTCCGCCAGTGCGATCAGGTGTGAGGACGGCCAATGCTCGAAACGGCAATCATTGGGGGCGGTGTCTGCGGTCTTGCCTTGGCGAAAACCCTGCATGAGCAGGGCCGCGACTTTGCACTTTTTGAAGCACGGGAGCGGCTCGGCGGGCGCGTGCTCTCGACTGTCTGTCCGCAAAGGGGCATTGCTGCCGATCTCGGACCCGCCTGGTTTTGGCCGGAAACGCAGCCGCTGATTTCCCGTCTCGTATTGGAATTAGGGCTGACGGCTTTTCCGCAGCACGATGAAGGCACGCTGCTGCATCTGAAGGATCCGGACAGGAAACCAGAGCGGTTCAACGGCGAAGGCGTGCACAGTGGCGCTAAGCGCCTTTCTGGCGGCATGGCGGCTCTCGTCGATGCCCTGGCGCAGAAGCTGCCTGCGGGCGACGTGCGATTAAAGCATGTCTTAACCCGCGTGATTGACCGGGGAGAGTTCATCGGCCTCGTATTCCGGCTTGGTGATGAGCTGGTTGAGGTTACAGCACGGCAAGCTGTGCTTACGCTTCCGCCCCGTCTACTCGATGAACATGTCCGTTTCGAACCTGAGCTTGATGCAGAGACGCACGATGCCATGTACGGGACCGCGACCTGGATGGCCGCACAAGCGAAGGTTGTCATAAGCTACGAAAGGGCTTTGTGGCGTGAGGAAGGAAAATCCGGCAATGCCTTCGTCACGCATGAGCAGGCCGTTCTTGGCGAGATCTTCGACGCCTGTGACATGACGGCCAGCAAAGCGGCGCTTGGCGGATTTCTCGCCCTATCGCCCGAATTGCGTCAATCTTTCAGCGCCGGCCTGCCCATGCTCATGGCCAATCAAATGGCTCAGGTCTTTGGCCCGGCGCTCGAACAGGGTGACCAGAATTATCAGGACTGGGCGGCCGAGCCCTATACATGCAGCTCCTTGGACCGCACCGAGCTGGCCGCCGCGCATGCGGGCTTCGCCAATCCGCTCCTGCGGCGGCCCTTGTGGGATGGAAAGCTTTATTTCGGCGGTTCGGAAACGGCAGCACATGGCAGCGGCTACATGGAAGGGGCTATCGAGGCTGCAAGGCGCATTGCCCGCGGCCTCATGCGTCACCGGGAGCCCGCCGCCTGGGCCCCGGTGCACATGGAAAATGCCGGCGGACTCGACGCGGCTTCCTTCAATGCCGCGAGTCTTGCGCGGTTTCGTGAATGGGTTGCAACGCGGGCAGATTCTGCCTTCGATAGCTATCGCAGCCGGCTTAACCGCAGCCTTGCGGCACAGCAAAGAGAACAGCTCACCCAGCGTGCCGTCCTTGGCGCAATTGAAGAGATGTATAGCAATGCCTTGGGCGTTCTCGGCGAACTGCCCTTCGACACGAATGGTGTGAGTGTGGAACGCGGGCGTTCAGCTTTGACGCCCGAAGTGCAGGCTCCATTCCGCGACGTCATGCAGGCTTTACTTGATGATGTCGCGGCCTTTAATGCGACATCCTGTGCTCTGTCCAATTTTCCAGATGAGCATCATGTATCAAAGGAGTACATGCAGACAATTATGCGGGATATCGCCGCTGCCTGGCAGGAATTTTCGCTCGCTGCCAATTCGTTGCTTCTGAGGAAATCCGCGAAGAGTTCTGGCTACGAGCCGGGGAACAATCTGATGATGGGCGGAACGCCATGAATGAGCTTGATATGGATTCACCTGTTGATACGGACCCGGCGGTCGCTTACGTGATCTGCGGCGTGAATGATATCCCCAGCCAAAGGGCAAGGGGTTTCCAACTGATGCGTCTCGGCGGGGACGGTACGCAGCATCCGTGGTCCATTGTCGTCGTTCGATGGGGCAGGCAGGTGTTTGGCTATGTCAACAAATGCCCGCACAATCAGGTCAATCTCGATTGGGAACGCAATCAGTTCCTTGATCCGAACGGCATCCGGCTGATGTGCGGAAAGCATGGCGCTTTGTTCGAGCTCGGGACCGGCATGTGTGTGGAGGGGCCTTGCAAGGGGCAGGGTTTGACGCCTGTCCCTTTGACCGTGCTCGATGGCGACATCTGCGCCGTGGGTGTCACGCTCGTTGAGGATGGCGAAGAGCCCGCCGGGGAAAATGGGACCTGAGCCTCCACCGGCGGCCCCTCGCTGCCGTAAAGTCAAACCGGCCGGTTTTCGTTGCGGTTCTTGACAGGCTCCATCACCGCGAGCCCTTGCCCGAAAGTGATCGTCTCATATAGCTGATCAAAGCCCTTGGCGGCATCGAGGACATAATCGAGCTTGCCGGCCGTATCGAGCTTCTTGATGTCGTTCTTGTCAATGCCCAGGAGTTCGAGCATTTCCTTCCATACGGTCGATTCGTCGCAAGGAAGGACAAAGTAAGTAATGCCGTTGATGGTTACACGGTATTTCTTCAAAAGATCGATGTTGTTGCAAAACATAAAGTAGGTTCCAGCTGGGCTCAGGAGACCATCAAGAACCTCGCTTACGGATTCCAGATAGGCGAAGGAGTGCAAATACCCGGCAAGCACGGGGATCGTTGGTTCGCCTTCTTCCGCAATGGTGAGAACCTGCTCGATCGAGAAATCCGGAGGGCGTTTTTCATCTGCGACCTGCGCCTGAAACTTGAGCGCGATGTCTCCCCGGAAACCGAACCGTCCGGGCTTGGCCGTGGTGCTCTTCAAAACGGCATTGAAGAGACGCCCCTCGTCATCCAGCCGGCCAAGGGCGGTTTTTTCAATCGTCGTCGCGGTCTTCTCAATTGTTGTCATGGATAGTCCTTCAACTTGTCGGCGGATTGTCGGCGGACCGGCTGCGCAAAGCGAGCGCCTGCTTTAACGCTGATGCAAATAATCCGCCGTTTTGGATATGCGCGCGTGTGGTTCCATGCCGCGCCTCGTCTGCGGGCCGCTTTTTGAGCGCGCGCGGATACGTTTGTCGCAAACCGGACACGCGTTGCAAATACAACAGCGAATGGCGCTGGGGCTGACCTCATATTAAGCTGCTGCAAGTGGCACGACGTTTGCTCTTCATTGCTCTGCGGATCCTTCGAGATTGAGAGGCTGAGTGATGATTCACCTGACCGATAGCGCTTTGGAGGCGGTGCGCAGCGCAATTGCTGGCGCGGCGGGGCCGGCCGGCGGTTTGCGTATAAAAGTCGAGGCAGGCGGCTGCGCCGGTTATAAATATATGATGGGTCTCGTGAATGAGGCCGAGCCGGACGATACGATCGTTGAACGGGATGGTGTCAAAGTATTTGTCGATATGAACAGCCACGACCTCCTTGCTGGTACAACCATCGATTTTGTCGTGGCGCTCGAAGGGGCGGGCTTCACCTTCGAAAATCCGAATGCAACTTCAAGCTGCTCCTGCGGCAAGTCATTTGGCTAATACCCTTTCGATTGCGTGAAATTTTTTCGCCGGGAGCGAGGCAGAACATGCTGGCAGAATCGGAACAGGCGGGAAACACAGTGGCGGATGCGAAACGTGTCCAGTTGATCAAAGATGTCATCGAGGAGATTCGCCCGAATTTACGCCGGGACGGCGGAGATTGTGAGCTCGTCGAGGTCTGCGGCAACAAGGTGATGGTCAAACTCACCGGCGCTTGCGTCTTTTGCAAGTTGAGCAGCGCGACCCTTGAGGGCATCCAGGCGCGCGTCGCGGAGAAGCTCGGTGAGTTCGTGCGTCTTGTCCCCGTCATGGGCGGAATCAAGGCGGGCCATTGAGGGAGGGCATTCCGTGCGCCCGATCTATCTCGACAACAACGCGACGACCCGCACGGACCCCAAGGTTGTTGAGGCGATGCTGCCTTATTTCACGGAGCAGTTTGGGAATGCTTCCTCAACGCATGTTTTTGGGACCGATGTCAGCGGCGCGGTGAAGCAAGCCCGCCGGAATCTGCAAGCCCTTCTTGGTGCTGCATTTGATCACGAGATTATCTTTACCTCGGGGGGCACCGAGTCCGATAACGCGGCGATCCTCTCCGCGCTCGAAGGTCAAGGAGAACGCAACGAGCTCATTACAACGGCCGTCGAGCATCCAGCGATCCTTTCTCTTGCAGCCTACCTTGAAAAAACCCGTGCAATAAAAGTTCATTACATTGGCGTCGATGGGCGCGGCCGTCTGGATATCGAAGCCTATCAGCGCGCGCTCGGGCCGCGCACAGCAATCGTGTCGGTCATGTGGGCCAATAATGAGACAGGTACCTTGTTCCCAGTCGGGCAGCTGGCCGAACTTGCGCATGAGGCAGGTGCGTTGTTCCACACCGATGCCGTGCAAGCCGTAGGCAAAATCCCGATCGATCTTAAGGCTGCGCAGGTCGATATGCTCTCCCTGTCCGGGCACAAGCTGCATGGTCCAAAAGGGATCGGCGCGCTTTATGTCCGCAAGGGCGTAAAGTTTAAGCCGCTCATTCGCGGCGGCCATCAAGAGCGGGGCCGGCGGAGCGGCACAGAGAATGTGCCGTCGATCATCGGCCTTGGCAAAGCAGCGGAACTTGCCGCTGCTCACATGGAGGAAGAACGCACACGGGTCGGCGCCTTGCGTGACCGCCTCGAGCAGGGCTTACTTCGGATAGGGCATTGCTTTGTGACAGGTGACGATCAAAACCGGCTGCCGAATACATCGAATATCGCCTTTGAATATATCGATGGCGAGGCGATACTCCATCACATGAATAAAGAGGGCATCGCCGCCTCATCGGGATCGGCATGCACCTCGGGTTCGACGGAGCCTTCGCATGTCTTGCGCGCTATGGACATTCCCCGCAAGGCCCTGCATGGCGCCATCCGGCTTTCCCTCTCGCGAGAGAACACCACCGAGGAAGTGGACCGGGTTCTTGAGATTATGCCAGGCATCATCACGAAGCTGAGGGCGATATCCCCCATGTGGCAAGAGAGGCAAGCGGACCCCGAACGTTGCGCACCGGATTATGCGTGAGACCGGGATGACTGTGCCGCAGCTCCTCCCACCTGTTATTATCAACGACACGACACTTCGGGATGGTGAACAGGCGCCCGGTGTCGCCTTCACAGTCGAAGAAAAGATCGCCATCGCGCGCGGCCTTGATACCGCAGGGGTTGATGAGATCGAGGCCGGAATACCGGCAATGGGCGCCCCAGAGATCGAAGCCATTGCAGCGGTGGGTGCCACCGTACGCCGGGCAGCGGTTATCGCCTGGTGCCGGATGACGCAGGCTGACGTTGATGCGGCGTTCAAGACAGGCCTCACCCGGATCAACCTGTCGGTTCCGGTCTCCGACCGGCAGATTTGGGTGAAATTCAAATCAAGCCGCGAAGACGTGATTGCGCGCATTCAGCGGATCGTTTCTTATGCGCGTGACAAGGGATTTGTGGTGTCAGTTGGCGGTGAGGACTCAAGCCGCGCGGATTTTGACTTTCTTCTGCAAGTCATCGCTGCCGCCTCTTCCGCCGGCGCGCACCGCTTTCGTTTTGCCGACACGCTTGGCGTTCTCGATCCTTTTAAGACTCACGACCTTTTTCAGAGCTTGCGGCGGGAAACGGACATTGAACTCGAATTTCACGGTCACGACGATCTTGGTCTTGCGACCGCCAATACGCTTGCCGCCATACGCGGCGGAGCAACACATGCGAGCGTTTGTGTTCTTGGCCTTGGGGAGCGGGCGGGCAATGCCGCGCTTGAGGAAGTCGTTGCCGCGCTCGCGCAGACGTCCGGCCGGAAAACCGCTGTTGATCTGACCCAATTGACGTCCCTTGCAGAGCTTGTGGCGCGGAGCGCGCGCCGGCCAATCCCTGCTGCGAAATCCATCGTCGGGGCGGCGGCTTTCGCTCATGAGTCCGGCATCCATGTCTCGGGACTCTTGCGTGATCCTGAGTGCTATGAGGCCGTCAACCCAGCGCGGTTCGGGCGCTCGCGCAGCATTGTGCTCGGCAAGCATTCGGGCATGGCGGCAATCTCCAACGCGCTGGCATCGCTCGGGGTTGCCGTTGATGAAGCGAGGGCGAGACGAGTCCTTGACGAGGTTCGCATGCGCGCTGTTGCACTGAAGCGCGCCATTCATGAATCCGAGCTGCTGGAGTTCTACGCTGCCACAGACCCTGCGGGGCCAACTGCCGCGGCGGAAGCTGCGATAGACCGGGGCTCTCGATGGTAACCGCGCAAACCTTGAAGCGCACTGCCGCGGCTAGCCCGGGCGTTGGGATTTGGACTCAGCTTCGCGAGGATATCGGCTGTGTCGAAGCGCGCGATCCCGCCGCACGGCATAAGCTTGAGATCCTCCTGACTTATCCCGGCGTGCATGCCCTCATCTTCCATCGCTTCGCGAACCGCTTGTGGAGGAGGGGCCTTCGATTTCCTGCTCGCTTGCTCTCATGGTTTGCACGGCTCGTCACGAATGTCGATATCCACCCCGGAGCAACGGTCGGGCGCAGGCTTTTCATTGACCATGGCGCCGGCGTTGTGATTGGCGAGACTGCGGAGATCGGCGATGACGTCACGCTTTATCATGGTGTCACCTTGGGAGGAACGAGCTGGTCGCCCGGCAAGCGTCATCCGACCGTCGAAAGCAACGCTTTGATTGGCGCGGGTGCCAAGATTTTGGGGCCAATCGTCATTTGTGCTGGCGCCCGGGTCGGGGCGAATTCCGTGGTTGTCGAGGATGTGCCCCCCGGCATGACCGTGGTTGGCATTCCTGGACGGATCGTCCGCGATCCCCACAAGCGGCACCGGACCGACGGGCGGATCGATCTCGAACATCACCTCATTCCTGATCCTGTAGGCGAGGCCCTCGCGCGCCTGCTTGACAGGATCGAGTTTCTGGAAGCGCGCGTGTCTCATTTGCAGGGGCGTCTCAATTCCCATGTGTCTGACATGCCTGCCAAACCTGCGGATGGGGCTGGCCATTCCGGGCGGAATGTACAGTCTGCTTCACTTTTATGTGCGACGATGGAGACCCTTCAATCATGAGCGTGCTCGATGAACTCGGACGTCTGTCCGCAGCGGAAGATTTCTTTGCCTTCCTCGATGTTCCCTTTGATCCTTCCATCGTCCAAGTCGCCAGGCTCCATATTCTGCGCCGTATGGGGCAATATCTGAAGGGCAGCCAGATAGACGGGGTCTTCGAAGGGTTGAGCGATAGAGAGGTCCGGGCGCTTTGCCGGGAACATCTCGAACAGGCCTATCAGGACTTCGTTAAGTCCTCGCCCATTCAGGAGCGCTTGTTCAAAGTGCATAAGGAAGCCGTGCAACCGAAACCGGAGCCCGCAAAGCCGTTTGTCCCGCTCACATCCCTGGCCGTAGTGAACAAGGGGGGCGACAAAGATGTCGCGTAACAGACAAAAAGTTGAAAGTTTTGGCTTCGGCGCTCTGCGGAAGCTGACCGGAAGGGACGGCCTCTGCCCGTTATTTGGACGGCTTCTAAGCTCTGATTCTGGCATGACGCTTGCCCGTAGAGGCTGCTGGCAGCCCCGCCGGGGCAGGCCAGCGGCTAAAGGATAGAGTGAGAACCTATGCACATCGTTGTCTGCATCAAGCAGGTTCCTGATAGCGCGCAAATCCGTGTTCATCCTGTCACGAACACCATCATGCGCCAGGGCGTGCCGACGATTATCAATCCCTACGACTTATTTGCGCTCGAAGAGGCGATGCGGTGGCGCGATAAAGCCGGAGGGGAGGTGACGGTTCTCACCATGGGCCCTGCCATGGCCGAGGATTCGCTCCGGAAGGCGCTCAGCTTTGGGGCCGACCGCGCCGTCCTGCTGACGGACCGCTATTTTGCCGGCTCCGATACGCTCGCGACGAGCTTTGCGCTGGCAGCCGCGCTCCGCAAGATTGGGGAGGAGTTTGGGGCGCCGCTCATGGTTTTCACAGGCAAGCAGACAATTGATGGGGATACGGCGCAAGTTGGGCCTGGCATTGCCAAGCGCCTTAAGCTCAATCAGCTGACCTATGTGGCCAGGGTCGTGGAGCTCGATCCCGAGCGTGGCAACATCACCGTCGAGCGGCGGGCGGAGGGCGGCGTGCAGGTTCTTTCGACGCGGCTGCCGGTTTTGATCACCATGCTCGAAGGCGCGAATGAGATGAGGCGCGGCTCGCTCGAAGATGCACTCCGGGCGGCGCGTGCAGAAATCGTCACCTGGAGTGCCGCGGATGCTGGCATTTCCGATCTCACCAAATGCGGCCTGCGCGGATCGCCCACCATTGTGAAAAAGGTGTTCGCCCCCCCTCCCAGAGCCGAAAAGGCCTATCAGATCGAGACTTCCGGCCGTTCCATGGAGGCTTTAGCAGACAGTGTGATGCGGGAAATATTCAAGCGCCAGCCTTCCCTCGAAAGTGAACTCATGCGGTTTTCGGCGGGACAGTAGAGAGGGAGGCAGCGATGGCCGAGCCAGAGAAACAGACATCAGCGGCGCCAAACCGGGCTGGCATGAAGAAAGAACTGCCGGAGCATTTCAAAGCCTATAAGCATGTGTGGGTAGTCATCGAATGCGAACATGGCCAGGTGCATCCTGTCTCCTATGAGCTCTTGGGGGAAGGCCGGAAGCTTGCCAGCAAGCGGGGCGTCGAACTCGCTGGCGTCATCCTGGGAAGCGACAAAGAGGTTATCTCTGCTGCCGCCATCGATGCGTTCGAATATGGCGCGGATCTCGTTTATACGGTCACAGATCCCGCGCTCGCTCATTATCGCAATGAGGCCTACACCAAGGCCATGACCGATCTCGTGAACACCTATAAGCCTGAGATTTTATTGCTTGGAGCGACGACGCTCGGGCGCGATCTTGCAGGATCTGTGGCAACGGCCTTGCTTACCGGCCTCACTGCCGACTGCACAGAGCTTGCGATCGATGACGAAGGCTCTCTCGCGGCAACCCGGCCTACGTTTGGCGGCTCGCTCCTTTGTACGATTTTGACGCTGAATTACCGGCCGCAAATGGCGACCGTGCGTCCGCGTGTTTTGCCGGCTCCGGTACGGCAAGCGGGCCGCCGCGGAAGAATCGTCGAGCATCCCCTGGGGCTTCTCGAAGACGACATTGTGACGAAGATAGTTAAGTTCATTGCCGACAGGGATTCGAACAAGGCCCAGCTTGCTTATGCCGATATCGTTGTTGCGGGCGGGCTGGGCTTGAGGTCCGCTGAGAACTTTCAGCTGGTCAAGTCACTCGCCGAAGTGCTCGATGCAGAATATGGCGGCTCGCGCCCCCTGGTCCAGAAAGGCTGGATGACTTCGGACCGGCAGATTGGGCAGACCGGAAAGACAATCCGCCCGAAGCTTTACATCGCGGCAGGGATCTCGGGTGCGATTCAGCACAGGGTGGGCGTTGAGGGCGCGGACATGATTGTCGCGATCAACACCGACCCGAACGCCCCGATCTTCGATTTCGCACATGTCGGGATCGTCGCCGATGCAATCCGGCTCTTGCCGGCGCTGACCGAGGCATTCCGCAAGCACTTGTCGGTCAACCGGCTGGCTGGCTGAAGGAGATATCAATGATCGAGGAACGCTTCGACGCGATTGTGGTAGGCGCGGGACCCTCGGGCAACGCCGCGGCATACACCATGGCCAAGCAAGGCCTCAAAGTTCTTCAGCTCGAGCGGGGAGAATATCCCGGTTCGAAGAATGTGCAGGGCGCGATCCTTTACGCCAATGCGCTCGAAAAGCTCATTCCGGATTTCCGGGACAATGCTCCGCTTGAACGGCACATCATCGAGCAGCGCCTCTGGACGATGGATGATACGTCCTATGTCGGCATGCATTACCGTTCCGATGACTTCAATGAGGAGCGGCCCAACCGTTACACCATCATCCGTGCGCAATTCGACAAATGGTTCAGCCGGAAGGTTCGCGAGGCGGGTGTCACATTAATCTGCGAAACGACCGTCAAGGAGCTCCTGCGCGACTCGCACGGCAAAGTCATTGGAGTGAAGACCGACCGGAGCGGAGGGGCGATTCTGGCCGATGTCGTGATTCTCGGTGAAGGGGTGAACGGAATAGTCGGGCAGCGTTCGGGCCTCCGTGCGGAGCTCAAACCCGAAAGCGTCGCTCTTGCCGTAAAGGAAATGCACTTTCTGCCAAGGGAAGTCATCGAGAGCCGGTTTAATCTGAAAGGCAATGAAGGCGTCGTCATTGAGGCGATGGGCACAATCACTGCTGGGATGACAGGTACGGGTTTCCTCTATACCAATCAGGAATCCATTTCTGTTGGCATTGGCTGTATTGTTTCCGATTTCGCTGAAAACGGCACCACGCCTTATGGCCTTCTTGAATCCTTCAAAAATCATCCAAGCATTAAACCGCTCTTGGCAAACTCGGAATGCAAGGAATATGCAGCCCATTTGATCCCAGAGGGCGGCTATAATGCGATTCCCGAACTCTTCGGGGATGGATGGATCGTGGTGGGCGATGCAGGCCAGTTCGTCAATGCGGTCCACCGGGAAGGTTCCAATCTCGCCATGACGACGGGCCGGATTGCCGGTGAGACAGTTGTATGGCTCAAACGGCGCCGGGATGAGCTGTCGAAGGCCAACCTCGCCGAATATAAGCGCCGTCTCGACGCAACCTTTGTCATGCAAGATCTCAAGAAGTACAAAAAAATTCCTGACTTCTTACACGGCAACAAGCAGGTCTTCGGCCTCTATCCCCGGCTCGTCAACGCCGCTGCCCAGACCTGGTTTCGCGTCGATGGCGCTGACAAAAGGACCAAGGAAAAAGAGATCCTCAAGTCGTTCCGCAAGGGCCGGACGCTGCCTGGCCTTATTGGGGATGCGTTCAAGCTGGCGAGGGCGTGGCGATGACAAGCACGGCGGAAATAAGTGCCTTCAGCACCAAAGTTGAAGAGAAGCTCTACCAGAACCGTTACCTCGTGGATGCGGGACGCCCGCACATCAAGGTGCGCCCGCATGAGGTTCCATCGAAAGCTTTGCTTTCGCTGACCTATACATGCCCTGCTGGCTGCTACAGCCTCAACGACAAGGGCCAAGTCGAAATAACAGTGGATGGCTGCTTCGAATGCGGCACCTGCCGTGTTGTCACGGCCAAGACCGGAGAGGTTGAGTGGGATTACCCGCGCGGCGGTTATGGGGTTCTGTTCAAATTCGGCTGAGTGGTGCTATTGGGTTCCGGCGAACCGCAGGGTGGCCATTTGCGCGTGCCGGATGCCGAAATCGAGTTTCTTCTCGATAGGGGCATGCCTTCCGGCGGCATGACGGTGCGTGCGCTGGGGACCGGAGAAATCCCGGGGCGCATGACATTCGCCGCGCGGCAGGACCTCATTCTTTGTGGACCGGATGAGGCGAGCCGGTTGCTCGCGCATCTTGGTGCGCCGGTAACATTTACCGCACCAGACGGAATACGGCGCGGCAAGGGAGTGCTTCTGCTGGGATTGCGGCGCTCACCTATCAGATTGTCAGCGCCGCAAAAGCGAGCGCGCCAGGCATAGCTGTTCTTTGCACAAGAAAATCCGTGCCATTCACGAGGCGGCTTTCCGCGAAGGCGGTGATCGCGGGGCGGCGAGATCCATCGCCCCGGACTGCCGGAGACGGTCATGATGTTCGAGGAGCATCGCGCTTTTTTGCCGCGGCGCGGTAATCTCAAGGCAAGCATATCCGAGTTGAAACAGCGGACTCCCGAGCGGGCGATCATGATTGAGGTTACGTCTGAGGTTGAGGCCTTCAATGCAGCCGAAGCAATGGCCAATGTTATCCAGCCTGAAAAATTTGGGACCGGAGGTGGTGGCATGCGTGGTGCATGGAATCCGCAAGAGAGCCGATGGCCGCCCGGTTATCTCCGTGGCGGGCGGTGTCAATGCATAAAATGCTGGGCACAAAATGCTGGCGGCTATGCAAAAACAGGGCGGATGGCTTGTTACGCCGGCGCCGCATTACGCGCGGCCCTTGGATATTCAGGTCTGCTTAACCCCTTGTGAGCCAGGCCGGAATCTTTGTTTCAGATTGGGAATTTGAATGCTGATAGATCCTCTAAGAATTTTGTTGCACTTGCGTTTCGCACCTGCAACATTGTTGTTCTCAAGCGCCGGTTTTGATGGCTGCGGGAATGAATCAAGGTGACCGGGAGATACGCCGCAACGGCAAAGCTTGGTACGATGGCCATGACTAGCGCACCGCGGGAATCTCCAGATCATACGCCTCAGACGAATAATCTCTTCGCCAGCCCGAATGCATATTCGAACCGCGCGGACATCGCCCTGCACGGCGTCTATGAGATCTCGAAAATTCTGGCCACTCCCGCGCGCCTGGAGGCAACCTTATCGAACGTCCTGAAACTGCTGTCGAGCTTCCTTGAGATGCGCCATGGGCTGATTGCGCTTCTCGATGATAGCGGTTCGCCAGAGGTCGTCGTCGGCGTCGGCTGGAACGAGGAAAACGCCAAAAGTCATTTCGACAGGATTCCAGAACGGGCCATTGGTCAGATCGTTACGACGAAAATGCCTGTTGTTGTTGAAAATGTCGCAACGCATCCGCTCTTTTCCGGCTGGCAGTCCTCCGAGCAGGCCAAGACCAGCGGATCGAGAACTTCCTTCATCGGCGTTCCGATCAAAGAACGCGACCGGGTGATCGGCACGCTGACAATCGACCGGGTATGGGATGGCCGCGCGAATTTCCGGTTCGACGAGGACGTGCGCTTTCTGGCGATGATTGCCAATCTGGTGGGCCAGGCGGTGCGCTTGCACAATGTCGTGGCGCGCGACCGTGAGCGTCTCATGGCCGAACAGAGCCGCCTCGCAAAGGAGCTTTCGGAGACAGCCGCTGCCGACCACCATGAACCGCGGATGCGGGGAATCATTGGTGAGAGCGAAGCCATTCTTTCCGTTCTCAACAAGATCAAAATCGTGGCGCGCACCAATTCGACGGTGCTGCTGCGGGGCGAGTCGGGCACCGGAAAGGAGCTTTTTGCACGGGCCACCCATGATCTTTCGCCGCGCAAGAAGGGGCCTTTCGTGAAGCTCAACTGTGCCGCGCTGCCCGAGTCGGTGCTAGAGTCTGAACTGTTCGGCCATGAGAAGGGCGCGTTCACCGGTGCGCTCGCGATGCGCAAGGGACGTTTCGAACTTGCCGACCGCGGCACGCTTTTCCTCGATGAGATTGGCGAGATTTCTCCCGCGTTTCAGGCCAAGCTTCTTCGCGTCCTTCAGGAGGGCGAATTTGAGCGTGTCGGGGGAATGCGGACGCTCAAGGTCGATGTCCGCCTGGTGGCTGCGACAAACAAGAATCTTGAAGACGCTGTGGCGCGCGGGGATTTCCGCGCCGATCTTTATTACCGCATCAATGTGGTGACGATCTCGCTCCCAGCCCTTCGAGACAGGCCGGAAGACATCTCTCTTCTCGCCCGCGAATTTCTCCGGCGCTTCAACGAAGAGCATTCGACGCAGCTGGCCTTGACCGCATCCGCCAAGGCCGTCCTCGAAGGATGCTATTTCCCTGGCAATGTGCGCGAGCTTGAAAATTGCGTGCGCCGCACGGCGACCTTGGCGAAGGGTCAGAAAATCGTCGCGGACGATTTTGCCTGCCGCCATGACGAGTGCCTCTCCTCGACGCTCTGGAAGGGAACCGCGGGACTGGCCAGAAGCAGCTCCGGCCGGCCAGCGGATTTGAAAGCTGCACCGCCAGATGTTTCCTCCGCTAGTTCTCTTCCGGAGAAGAGCCCGCCGCCGGTGGAGGCGGAGGCTATTCCGGTCTCTCCAGAGGCCTGTCCGCATTCGGCCACCTGCGGCGCTTCACATGCCGAGGGCCAGGCTGAGCGGGAGCGCCTGCTGCAGGCAATGGAAACGGCGGGTTGGGTGCAAGCAAAGGCCGCGCGCCTGCTCAACCTTACGCCACGCCAAATCGGCTACGCCCTTCGCAAGCACAATATCCCGATCAAGAGATTTTAACATTTTGCTTCGTCTCTTCTGAGTTCCTGGGGCCAGACTTTCAATGGCCTGAAGGGCCGCCCGCACGGCGCGGACCCTTGGCTAAGGGTGCTTTGGCGTTCTGCCATCTCCGGTGCTGAGCCTGACAGCACATGTTTGGATCCCGACACGATTATGGCCGGGCCGCCACGCTCCTCTGCCATTAACTCTTCAATCGGCACGAAATCAGCGGTTTAGCCGGCTGGCACAAGGATTGCTGTTTTGCCCAGCGAAATGGCAAAGCGGTGCACTCATTCCGTTGCCTAGCCAGCCGGCGAAGAAGGCCGGCACTAAATCGAGCCGGTGAGAGGAGATCGAAATGGCTTACAAGATTATCGCCTCACAATGCACGAGCTGCAGCCTCTGCGAATTCGAGTGTCCCAATGCCGCGATCTCGATGAAGGGCGATACCTTTGTGATTGATCCCAAGAAATGCACAGAATGCGAGGGTCATTACGACAAACCAAAATGCGATGAGGTTTGCCCCGTTCCAAAGACGTGCGTTCCAGCCTAGCGCGTGCTGCCGCGTTTACCATGGCAGCCGCATCAGTATTCCCAATCGGCGGGCAAGAAACAGAGGCCCTTCACAATGGTGCTTCATCCTGTTCGTCCGCCGTTTTTTCAGAGATACTTGCGGCAGAATGTGCCAGCGGCTTCTGGAGCCCAACCCGTGCGTGATGGCTGCCTGTGATTGATCGATGACCCCGGGAGCCTTCGCGCCCATCACCGTCTGGCCGCTGAATTCAGGTGGCATGTCCAGGCTGAAGATAAGCGCTTCGGCTCATGTTCTTAGATCCCTGCGACTCATTAGATCCCTGCGACCCAAAGGAATCAACTTTATGAAAGTGATGATCCGCCGCTCTCCCGAGACTGGCCTTTCGATTTATGTGCCTAAGAAGGATCTCGAGGAGCCGATCGTCGAGTCGGAGCACGAGACACTGTGGGGCGGCTGGATTCGCATCGCCAATGGCTGGGTGCTCAATCTTCCACAGATGGATCCCGATACAAAGCTGCCAGTCACCGTGAATGCGCGGAAAGCCGGCGAAGAGGAGGATTGAGGAATGAATGCGCCCCTGCCGCCGCTTGAAACCCTGAAGCTTGCGGATGCAGAAGCGGCGCTTGCTTCCCTCGTTGCTCCCTTGCGGGCCGGAAAGATCGTGCCCTATCTGGGGCCGGGGGTTGGCGCGCTTGCCAATCCAGCCATTCCGATGACGCCAGAGGCACTCGCGGAGTTCTTCGCCAGCAAGGTTGCTTTGCCCCGCCGCGCGAAAGGCAATGCCTGGGCCTCCGCCCAGCACATCGAAAGCATGAAGCATCGCTCCACCCTTTCGGCCCTGATGGCCGAGGCGTTTGCGCTGCCCGTGGAGCCCACGGCGCTGCATCGCCATCTGGCCTCACTGCGCCTGCCGATGATCGTCGATACCTGGTACGACGGAGCAATGCGGGAGGCGCTCGCGGTAGAAAGCCCGCAGGGTGATTGGGGAGAAGTTCAGGGCATCACGCGTGCCGGAATTGGCGAAGACCGCTGGTACCGCTTCTATGATTCAGGGGGCAAGGAATCTGACCGCGCGGCGGCGGAGACGTGGACGTCACTTCTCTATAAGCCACACGGAAGCATTGTACCCGCCCGGAATTTTCTGATTTCGGACGCCGACTATGTCGAAGTTCTGACCGAAATCGACATTCAGACACCAATCCCGGACGCCGTGAAACACCGGCGCACGGAGCGAAGCTTCCTGTTCATTGGCTGCCGGTTCCATGATCAGCTTTTGCGGACCTATGCGCGCCAAATCACGAAGCGCTCTGCCGCCAATCATTACGTGCTTGTCGAGCCGGATAGCCTTACAAAGAATGAAGTTCGCTTCTTTGTCACCCAAGGCATGACGCCGATCGGCATCCCGCTCCCGCGCGCGGCCGAGATATTGCTCGAAGGCGCCTGAGCATCAAGCCTTCTTTCCTTTGAAAACCAGCGCTGCGCCGGCACTGTCAATATTTGGCATGCCGTGCGGCGGCAGGCTGCGCCTGCGCGCAATTTCCTGCGCCAATATGTAACGCGAAGGCATGTTGCCTTTCAAACAAAGTGCAAATGGCCGGATGTTCATGTTGGTAAAGCGACAGAGAGGCTGGCTTCATAAAA
>Ga0070738_10002235_pt1 | contig 31073 bp, 34 predicted proteins | sample Coa_R2_2_FD_66446 | JGI IMG/M metagenome (GOLD analysis project Ga0070738, IMG submission 66446) | Surface soil microbial communities from Centralia Pennsylvania, which are recovering from an underground coalmine fire - Coalmine... | ecosystem: Environmental > Terrestrial > Soil > Unclassified ...
CGCTACGATGCCGCCGAACGCGAACTTCGCAGCGCGCTCGCGCTGGCGCCGGCCTACGCGCGCGCACGTTTCGCGCTGGGCGTCGTGCTCTTGCGAGAGGGGGACCAGGCGGCGGCCCGTAACGCATTCGCCCAAGCAGCCGTCGACGCCGCCGACGATCCCGCACTCGAAAACATCGCCACCGCGATGCGCGACTCGATCAAGATTTAGACTTTTTTCATTTTGCTCCCGTACGCTACGCCCAACCTAGTTCTCTGGAGGTTTTGATGCGCAGACAACGAGCAGCCCTGGCGGTGGCGATTGCCGCCGCCGCACTTGCGGCATGTGCCGGCCGCTACGGCGACGGCAATGCGGCGAACAGCGCGACCTACGCACTTCCCGGCATGCCGGAGTTGCGGCTGACGGCCACGCTTCCCAATGGTAAAACCGGAACCGTCGACGAGGAGCTCCCCGGAGAGGGCCTCGGGACGGTTCACGACACGTATTGGAACGCAACGCTGGGCGGATTCACCCAGCAGCAGTATTCGCAAGCGCTGGGATTTCCGCCCGGAACGGTGCTGACGATTACGAACATCTCGAAAGACATTCACCACACGTTCAACGTCGTGGCGAAGATCAAAGGACCGCCGGCGAATTTCCCGGCTAACCCAAAGCTCTCCACGACGCCCAACGGCCACACGATCGCCAAAGGGTATGCCAGCGGCTCGATCGCCCCCGGTTCGTCCGTAACGGTCACTGCGAAAAAGCCGGGCATCTATCTGTTCGGCTGTGCCTTCCACTACCATGACGGTATGCAGGACGTCATCGTCGTGAAAACGGGCGCGACGCCGGGACCGCAAGCGACGCCGCCGGCGCGATGAACCAAAGCCGAGCGGGTCTCCTCCTCGGTGCCACCGCCATCGCGGTCGCAGCGGCCTGCACGAACGGCGGCGGCTTAGGGAGTATCGGCGGGGGCGGCGGCACGCCGTCGCCCTTCCCGGCGGCATCGGCAATCGGCGCCGCAATTCCATCGCGAAAGATCGGCGTCGAGAACGATCCGGTCTGGGGAAGCGTCGGCGGGTACACGCAAGCGCAAACCTCGCAGGTGCTGGCGTTTCCTCCGGGCGCGAAGATCACGCTCAAGAATCTCTCTTCCAAGGATCCGCACACGCTCAACGTGATCGCGCAGACGAACGGACCGCCGGCGCATTTTCCGCAGAGTCCGAGTCTGTCGTTCTCTCCCAGCGGTAACGGCGTGCTGGGCGCGGGCTACGCCAGCGGGTTGCTCAATCCCGGAGCTTCGGTGACGGTAACGCTCTCCAACCCGGGAATCTACCTCATCGGCTGCGCCGTCCATTACGTCTCCAATAACATGCGGGACGTCATCGAAGTGGTCGGCGGCGCCACGCCGGGGCCGACCGCCTCGCCCGGCAGCGGTCCGTACGCGAAGGTCGCTGGCGCGCGCACGCGGCCCCGCAAACCGGCAGCAGCGCGTCAACCGCTGCTGGTCGATCAGCGCGGCCGTACGTTTACGCTGGCCTCGCTGCGCGGCGAGCCGCTCTACGTAACGTTCGTATCGGCTCACTGCACCGACGCCTGTCCGCTCATCAACGCGCAGTTCTCCGACGCCTCCAGGCGCATCGCGCGGGCGCGTCTCGCCGCTCGCCTCGTAACGATCACGCTCGATCCCGAGCACGACTCACCGGCGACGATGAGCGCGCTCGCCAATCGCTTTGCGGCCGATCCGCACTATTGGCTGCTCGCGGGCGGCACGATCGCCGACGTGCATGCCGTCATGCGTCAGTTCGGCGTTCTCTCGGTCGAAGGGCGCCACGGTTACCGCGACGAGCACACCACGTTCGTTTACGCTTTCGACGCCAACGGAACTCCGGCGCAGACGATGCTTGCCTCGAGCGCGTTGAGCGACGACATCTTCGACGCCGTTGATTCGAGGCGGGCGGTCCGATGATGCGCCGCTACGCAACGATCGCGGCGCTGGCGTTGGCCGCGTGCACTGCCGGCGGGATTCCGACCTCGTCCGGCGGCGGCGGCGGCGTGACCATCGACATCAGCCTCACGCAATACGCACCGTCGCAAACGCCCTACGGCTCCAGCCGCGGCTACTCTCCGGCCGTCACCAACGTTTCCGTCGGTTCGCAGATTCACTTCGTCAACGTGGACAGTTTTGCGCATACCGCGACGGCCATCCCGGGCGCTACGACGTTTCCCACGACGCCGCCGTTCAATGCCGGCGCCCTGCAGCAAAAGGGCACGGCAATCTCCGGCAACTGGAGCACCGGCGCGCTTCAGGCGAGCGGCTCGTCTCAAACGATTACGGTAGATCGGCCAGGCACGTATCTCTACGGGTGCTTCTTCCACTATGGCGCGGGGATGCGCGGTGCGATCGTTGCGCAATAACGCCGCAGTTGCCGCGCTGGCGGCACTCTTCATCCTTTTGACCCAGTCACCCGCGCAGGCGATCCCGATCTTTGCGCAGCGCTACCATCTGCGCTGCGGACAATGCCATAGCGTCCTCCCCGAACTCAACGCGTTCGGGAATTACTTTCGCTCGCACGGTTATCGGTTGCCGCTTCCCGAGCACGGCACCACGGTCTTCGCGCTCCGCTATCAGCTCGAGTACGATAAACAGCCCGCGCCGGATTCCCCCCGCTTCTCGCAGGGCGGCATCTTGCTCGGAAGCGGCAACATCGGCCCAATCACCGCGTTTCTGCACTATAACTTCGGCGCGGGCGGCGGGCCGGCAGCGACGTACTTGCTCTTTGCGGCCGGATACGACCAGCACACGCAGACGCTTTTTCGCGGCGGCCTCTTCGAGCTGCCGCTCGCGCAGTCGCCGGGTCAGCGGCTCGACGACCTGCAGCAGTACGGATACTACGGCGCTCACGTCGGATTGAACAATTTGCCGCTCTCGTCGCCCCGGTGGGGCCTGATGGCCGAACGAACCTTCGGAAACTTCAAGGCCGACGCGGTCGTCGACTGGGGCTTTTATGCAGGCTCGGCGTACGGCGGCAAACCGGTGCCGACCGGCGAGTATACGTGGCTCAAAAGCCCCGAGATGAGCCTCTGGCTGCGCGATACGCTCCTGCAGACGAATCACAGCGAGCTCGACCTCGGCGCCACGGCGCTGGGCGGAACGCTCGGCGTCCTAGAGACCGGCCGGCTTCCATTCGCCGATCTCTACGAGCGCTACGGTTTGCTGGCTCACGCAAGCTATGGCGACTTGGACTTCCAGGCCGAGCAATGGTACGGTGACGATCACGACGTAGACGGTTATCTGACGAACCAGCATTCTTCCGGCGGCTACGCGCGGCTAAAGTACTATCCGATTCCGCACGCATACTTGGGCGTGCGCTACGACGCGTACGCCAATCCGTTCATCAATCGGGATTTCGTCTATTACGGGGCCGTACAGATCGCGCCGTTCCGCATCTTGGCGCAAGAGGTCCAACAGCCGGCGCAGCATCCGTATTTCAGCGCGGCGCTTACCGTGGCGATTCCGGGGCCGCTTCAGTACTAATGCGGGTTTTGGTCGTCGAAGACAACGCCCCCGTCGCCGACTCGATTCGCGCGATGCTCGAAGCGCGCAAGTATGCGGCCAACGTCGTGACCGACGGCCAGTCCGGGCTCGATCATCTGCTTCGGCGTTGTTACGACGCCGCGGTAATCGACGTCGGTTTGCCTGGGATGAACGGATTTACGCTCGCCCGCGCGGCCCGCGCGGAGGGCGTGCAGACGCCTATTCTCATGCTGACCGCCCGCGACGCCGTCGAAGACCGCGTCGAAGGGCTCGGCTGCGGAGCCGACGATTATCTCGTCAAGCCGTTCGTCGAAGAAGAGCTGATCGCGCGGCTGGCCGCGCTCTTGCGCCGCGCCGACCGGCCGCTGCTGGCCGTCGTCGAAACCGGTAACCTGCGCATCGATCTCGCCGCCCGCAACGTCACGTATCAAGGCAAGCCGGTCGTGCTCGGGGCGACCGAGTTCCGGCTGTTGGAGTTTCTGGCTCGAAACGCGGGAATCGCGCTCTCCCGCACGCAAATCGTCGAACGAATTTGGGATTACGATTTCGAGGGCTCGAGCAACATCGTGGACGTGTACGTCAGCCAGCTCCGACGCAAGCTCAAAGCGATCGGCGCCGGCCGCGTGATCGAAACGGTGTGGGGGATCGGCTACCGCTTCCGAACCGGCTGAGGTCGCGCGCGGGTTGACGCTGCGCGCCGCGGGACTCTACCTGGCGATCTTCGTCTGCGTGCTGCTCGCACTCAACGCGGCCGCGTACGCCTTCATGTCGCGCGAGTACGTTTCGCTGCTCGGGCCCGCGCTCTCGACCCCTGAAGGCGCGCGCGCGATGACCGCGGCGATGCGCCGCGTATTGCTCACGCTTTTGGAGATCGACGCGCCGCTGATCGTCGTCGTTGCCGCGGCTTCCTACGTGCTCGCACGCGCCACGATCGTACCGCTGGAGGCCGCTCACCGGCGCGAGCGCGTCTTTGCTGCCGATGCGGCGCACGAGCTCCGTTCGCCGCTCGCCGCAATCGCCGCGACCGCCCAAGCGGCGCGCGCTCGCGCTTCGGAGGACTCGCGCGCAGCCTTCGAATCCATCGCGCGCAGCGCGCTCGACGCCTCGGCCGTCGTCACCGATCTGCTCACACTCGCGCGAGATCCCAGCGGCCGCGCGTTAAATTGCGAGCCGGTCGATTTGGCCGCCATCGTGGTAGGGTCGTCGCGCGAGACGCAGCCGCTGGCGCAGGCGCGCGGCGTGCACCTCGAAAGTTCGCCTTCGAGCGCAATCGTCGACGGCGACGAGCGGCGTCTACGCGAACTGGCGCGCAACTTGTTGGAAAACGCGATCCGGCACGCCCGAACGGAGGTAACGGTTGCGTCGCGCAGCAGCGGGCGCCTCTGCGAGCTCATCGTCGACGACGATGGCCCCGGAATCCCGCCGCAAGAACGCGAGCGCATCTTCCAGCGCTTCTATCGCGGCACGAACGACGGCGCCGGAACGGGCCTGGGGCTGGCGATCGTCCGCTGGATCGTCAGCGCGCACCACGGCACTGTCGCCGTGACGGATTCGCCGTCCGGAGGCGCGCGTTTCATAACCGCCATACCGGCGCACAAAGAGTAATCGCGGCCCGGCGCGTAAGACAACGCCCCATGCCCTTTCGGTCGCTGGGCGAGTTCGTCACCGCACTTCGCGACGCCGGCGAGCTCCATACGGTCACCACCTGCGTCGATCCGCGACTCGAGGTGAGCGAAATCACTGACCGCGTCGTCAAAGCCGGCGGTCCCGCGCTGCTCTTTTCGAACGTGAAAGGGTCGGATTTCGCCGTCCTGACCAATCAGTTCGGAACGCGCAAGCGCATGGCGATGGCGCTCGACGCCGCCGACCTCGACGAAGCCGGCGAGCGCGTGCGCCGGCTCATCGACCTCGAGCCGCCGCGGGGCTCGCTCGTCGGAAAGCTGCGCGGAGCGCTTCGGTTCGCGCCCCTGCGCAACGCGATCCCGAAGACCGTCCGCGAGGCTGCGGTGCAAGAGGTCGTCGCGAGCCCGCCGGATCTGCGCAAGCTTCCGGTCCTCACGACCTGGCCGCTCGACGCCGGGCCGTTCATCACGCTGCCGCTCGTAATCACTGCCGACCCGCGCACCAAACGGCCCAACGTCGGAATGTACCGCATGCAGGTTTTCGGCGCGACCGAAACGGGCATGCACTGGCAGCGCCACAAGCACGGCCGCGCGCACGCCCAAGCGTCGGGCACGAAGATTCCGGCGGCCGTCGCCATCGGCACCGAACCCGTGCTGACGTACGCCGCGACCGCGCCGCTGCCGCCGGTGCTCGACGAGTTTGCGTTTGCCGGATTGCTGCGCGGAAAACCCGTCGAGCTGGTGCGCGCCAAGAGCGTCGACTTGATGGTACCTGCCGAGGCAGAGTTCGTGCTGGAAGGTTACGTGGACAACGACGATCTGCGCACCGAAGGTCCGTTCGGCGATCATACCGGCGTTTACAGCGCGGCCGACCGGTATCCGACCTTTCACGTGACGTGCCTGACGCACCGCCGCGGCGCCGTTTATGCCGCAACGGTCGTGGGCAAGCCGCCGATGGAAGACGCGTGGCTGGGCAAAGCGACGGAACGAATCTTCCTACCGATCTTGCAGGCGATGCTTCCCGAAGTCGTCGACATGAATTTGCCCGTTGAGGGCGGTTTTCACAACCTCGCGATCGTTTCGATCAAGAAAGCGTATCCGGGCCAGGCAAAAAAGGTGATGAACGCGCTGTGGGGCCTTGGTCACATGATGATGCTGACGCGAGTCCTGATCGTGGTGGACGACGACGTCGACGTGCACGACCCGCGGCACGTCGCGTGGTTCGTGCTCAACAATCTGGCACCCGAACGCGACGTGGTCACGATGCCGGGTCCGGTCGACGACCTCGACCACGGTTCGTACAGCGTTGCGTACGGCACGAAGATCGGCATCGACGCGACGCGCAAGGACGCCTCCGAGGGCTACGCACGAGAGTGGCCTCCCGACATGGTCATGGACGATGCGACGCGCCGTCTGGTCACCCAACGCTGGGAGACGTACGGACTGGCATCGCTGGCCGGTATCGCGAGTTCCGACGATTGGTCGGGTCAAGGCGACGCCGCCTACCGTCGGCTCATCGGGGAAGACCGCCGACGAACGTGACGATGCGGGCCGTCGCACTCTTCTTGCGCGAGATCCGCATCGAGCACACGCTCTTCGCGCTTCCCTTTGCGTACGTCGGCGCGATCCTCGCGGCGCGCGGACTTCCGAGCGTTGCCGCGTTAGGATGGATAACGCTCGCGGTTCTGGGCGCGCGAACCTCCGCGATGGCCGCCAACCGGTTTCTCGACCGCGAGATCGACGCGCGCAATCCCCGAACGGCGCGACGCGCGCTGGCCAGCGGCGCACTTGCGCCGGCGGCGATGCTTTGGGCCAGCGCAGTCGGACTTGCCGTGCTGCTGTGGGCGGCGTGGATGCTCAACCCGCTCTGCGTGAAGCTGATGCCGGTCGCCGCGCTCCTCTTGTTGACGTATCCGCTCTGCAAGCGCTTTACCTGGCTGACGCACTTCGTGTTGGGCGCGGTCGATGGATTAGCGCCGCTGGGCGCCTACATCGGCATCGCCGGAGGCGTCTCGGCGGCAGCGCTTCTGCTCTTCGCCGCCGTCACCGTCTGGGTCGCCGGCTTCGACATCATCTACGCGCTCATGGATTTCGGCGTCGACCGCGCGCAGGGAATTCGTTCGTTGCCGGCGCGTTTCGGCGAAGCCAGCGGCCGCGTGCTGCCCGGTCTCCTACATGCCGCGATGCTTCCGCTTCTCGCCGGCGCCGGGGCGTTGGCGGGCGCGGGACCCGCCTACTTTCTCGGCGTGCTCTCAGTCGCGGCGCTCATCATTTACGAAGAGTTCCTCTTGCGAAGCGGTGCAAATCTCTTCGTCGTCAACGAGCGGGTCTTTACTTCCAATATGCTGTTCTCGGTCTTTTTTTTGATCACGACGGTGACCGGATTCCGGTGAAACGCAAGGTTTTTTTGAGCGCGGCGGCGGCCGCGGCGGGGGCGAGCGCCGCACGGCGGGCCGCCGCACAGGTGCGGCCGCTGCAGCCGATCGTCGGCCCGCAGCAATACTTACAGCAACTGACCATCGCGGTCAACGTCACGCTCTCCGGCCCACTGGGTAAATACGGTCAAGAAGTCGTCAAGGGGGTGCAGGCCGCAGTCGACGAGCAGAACCGGTTCAACGCGCCGATCTCGCACGTCTGGGGTTTGCGTCCGCTCGACGACCGGAACGATCCCGGACTGGCCGCCTCCAACGCCAACGTCGCGGCGGCGGATTTTACCGTGCTCGGCATGATCGGCAACCTCACTGCGCCGATGACGCTTGCGGCGCTGTCGCGCTATGCCAACGTGGGCTTCGCCGTCATCGTGCCGACCGTGACTGCCGATGCGGTCACCAAGCGCGGATATCACAACGTCTACCGGCTTCCCGCCAAGGACAGTACCGCCGGCAGGCTGTTTGCAAGCGCCGCGCTGGAAGGACGACGCGGCGTGCCGGTCATCGCCGTTACGTTCGACGGCGATTACGGCTACGACGTGGCAAGCGGGTTCGTGCAGCAGGCCAAGGCCGATCGCCATCCTGCCGACGTCGTGCTCTTCCCGCTGGCGCGCACCGATCCGGCACAAGCCGCGCGCACCGTGCTCGACCGGGCGCCGGGTTACGTTTTTCTCGCGGGCAAGACCGCGGAAATGGGGCCCGTCGCCGACGCGTTGCGGGTTGCAGGTTACACCGGCGACTTCGGCGCTGCCGACGGATTTTACAACTCCGAAACGATCTCGACGTACGCCAAGACGCTTGGTGGCGCATACGTCGCTTCGCCGATGCCGCCGATCGATCGCATTCCCAGCGCCGTTCAACTCGTCACGGATTTCGAGCGGGAGGTGTCGCAGATCACGACCCAATCCGCCTTCGGCTACGCGGCGGCGCAACTCATGATCGCCGCCTCGCAGCGCGACAACGCGACCACGCGCTCGTCGCTGCTGATTTCGCTGCAATCGGGTGGAACGTTCACCACCCTCGTCGGTCAGTTTTCCTTCAACATCAGCGGCGATCCGCTGATCCCGAACGTCTATCTTTACACCGTCGGAAACGACGGCTTCAAGTTCGCACGCCCCGCGGTGCGCACCGGCTTCGTATTTTAAGCCGCTAGGCGCCTTACCTTACGTACTCGTCTTCGGGCACGACGCGCAGACGGTGCGGAGGTGCGCTTTTTTCTTTCGGCCGATCGTCGTGCTCTTCGAGCGCGAGGACGAACCGCAGGCGCCAGGCGCCCAGCGACAGGGTGAAGTTCGTTCCAATGATTTCCACGATTAGGCCTCCACGCGCCGCCATTGCCACACGGCAAGCGCCCCATAGACGACGAAGAGCAAGACTTCGATCGCGAACCGCAGCCCAAAGTCGCTGCTGCCGGCGTCGCCCATCGCCCCATTATAGGCCGGTGACGCGAACGAAACGTAGCTGAGCGGATCGAGCCGCGACAGCGTCCACGCGACGTCGTGGACGAAGAGCGCGACCGCGTTCGTGGGTTGGATCGCGGTAAGGATTCCCAGCAAGATCACGACCGGCCAAGCGAAGCCCAGCACGGCTCCGTAGGCGCGGTAGAGCCACGTGGTCGCGGCCAAGAGCATCGCGTACCACGCCAGCGGCACGACGACGCCGATTGCGATCGCGCGTGCGTTGATTCCGCTGAAGTCCAGACGAGCCGATTCGAACAACAGCTGGCAGAGGTAGAAGGCCACGATCGTCATGAGGGAGGCGGCCAGAATACCGGCCGCGTCCACGGCGATCACGCCGAGAGCGAATCGCGCGCGAGGACAGGGTTTGGTCAGCGAAATTTCGAGGTGGCCGTTGATCTCTCGCGCGAGCGCGGCAGCCAGAATGGTCGCGACGATAAGCGCCACGAAATCGGCGAGCGCCATGTAGTAGAGCATCGGGACCGCGCCGTTAGTGTCGATGGTCGTCACCGTAACCGCGCCGTGGTGGATTTCGTGGACTGCGACGCTGCCGAAATTTACGTTGGAGTTGTCTTCGTGCGCGCGGCTCGTGGGTTCGGTGACGACGATGTGCTTGCCCGCGTAGCCGCGATCGTCGATGACGACGTGCGTGCGATCCGCGGCGTTATCCAAGATCGTCCGCTTCGTACCGTCCGGCAGCATAACGTGGGTTACGACCGTTTTCGAAGTGTGCATATGCCCGATCCACGCATCGGGCGACATGTAACGCGCGAACGAGACTCGCAACACGATCGCGAGCACGACGAGAATGCCCAAGATAATCGCGACGATTCGCAGATAGTTGCGAATGCGCAGCCATTCGACGTAATTCATGCGGTGGGTTCCTTTACGACGATGTCGGTCGTTGCCGTACCCGGAGAGACGGCGTACAAGAAGATATCCTCGAGGTTGAGGTCGAGAACGCGCACGCCGGTAGCGCCGGCGGCGGCCAGGCGCGCCGCGATCTCGTCGGCGCCGCCGGTTACCAAAATGCGGACGATCCGCTCGGTGCGATCGACGCGCGCGACGCGCGGATTTCCCGCCAGGCCGTCGAGACCGTAGGTCACGTCCGGGAAGACGCCTTCGACGATCTTTCGATCGCCCTTGAGGTCGTCGACCGATCCTTGCAGTACGAGCTTGCCGCCGTCGATCACGGCGATCTGCTCGGCGGCGCGTTCCACTTGCCCGATTTGGTGCGACGAAAAGACCACGCTATTACCTTTGGCGGCTTCGTTGATCATGAGACTGAGCACGTGCCGCTGGTTGACCGGATCGAGGCCGCTGGTCGGCTCGTCGAGGACGAGGACCTCGGCGTTCTGCGCGAAGGCAAGAGCCACCATCACGGCGGTACGCATGCCCTTCGAGAGCGCGCCCACGCGGCGCCGCCGGTCGACGCTGAAGGCCTGCAGCAGCTCGAAGGCTCGCGCCGGGTCGAAAGACGCGTACGCGCGGCGATTCATCTCGACGTGCTCGGCAACGCTCATCCAATCGTAGAGAACGTTACGCTCCGGAACGTAGGCGATTCGCTCCAGCGTCGCCGGTGCGAGCGCCGCTCCGTCATAGAGCACCGTCCCGCTGGTCGGACGCGCGAGCCCGAGCATGCACTTAAAGGTCGTCGTCTTGCCCGCGCCGTTGGGCCCCAGCAAACCGAAGACGCTTCCCGACGGAATCTCGAGCGTGAGGCCGTCGACGGCAGCGATCGTGCCGTAGGTCTTCTTTAGATTTGAAATCGTGATTTTTTCCATGCTACTCGCTTCCTACGGATTGCCGAACCAGCGATCGATTGCGGCGTCGACGAGTTCGCGGACTTCGTCGCGTGTCAAGCCGACGGATCGCGCCTCGCGCAGCGCCACGTCGAAAGCGTCGCCTGCGATCTCGACAGCCACCTTCGGCGATTCCGCGGCGCCGTTGGCGCGGACGAAGGAGCCGCGCCCCGGCGACGTCTCGATCACCTGGTCGCGCTCTAAGTCGCGATATGCCCGGGCGACGGTATTCGGATTGACGGTGAGGTCGATTGCGAGCTGCTTTACCGTCGGGAGCTGTTCGCCCGACTGCAAGACACCGAGCGCGATCGACCGTTTGATCTGCTCGATGATTTGCAGGTAGATCGGCACGCCGCTGCGTGGGTCCACCGTCAGAACGGCCGGCACGGCGGCTATCCTAAAACTTCGGGCCCCAGCCAGGGAAAAGGTCGGCGGGCTTGCGGTCGGGCAGGCGCACCGGGGTGCGGGTCTCGCGGATCGTCTCGGAGTCGTACGTGGTGTGAATCATCTGGGCGTCCTTTCAGCAGAACCTAGTACCATCAAGTTGTCGTACTAGTATACTAGTACAATAGCTCAATGGTACGGCGGTGTCAAGCTGCCGGCGCCGGAATTTTTTCAGCCGTTGGTAATTCGGCGAAGGGCACTGAAGCGCGGATCGTTGGCGATCTCGGTCGCCGTGTACTCACCCTGCGCGCGGGCGCGCCGCAGCCAAGCCAGCGCCTCGCTGTGCTCGCCGACCGCCTCGAACGCCAGCGCCAGATCCTCGGCCGCGACTTCTTTCCAGCGGTCGCGGGCAACCGTCAGCTCACGGCGCGCAAGCTCCATGCGGTTGCTATGGGCATAGGGCGCCGTCAGCAGCGCGGCCGCCTCCGGGCGGCATGCCTGGCAGATCTGGGCGAGGCGGCGGAAGCTCTGGACTGCCCGCCCCTGGTCGCCGAGTGCCTCATAGGCCAAGCCGAGCGTCTCGTAGGCGTCGGATCGGTCGGGAGAAAGGTCGAGCGTCTCGCGCGCATAGACGATTGCGTCGCGATACCGGCGCTCGAAGTACGCCGTCATCCCGAGCCACGCCGTCGTCGACACGGAGAGCGGGTCGAGCTGTGCCGCCGTCGTCAGCTCGGCGTAGGCTTGGGAGACGCGACCCTTCATCAGCAGCGCCGTCCCGTACCATTCGTGCGCCGGTCCATTTTGGGGATCGAGGACGATGGCGTGGCGCAGCTGCGCGACCGCGAGGTCGAGCTGCGGCCGCGAGCCGGTACCGCTCTCCGACGCGATGAGCCCCAGGACCGCGTACGCCTCCGCGCTCTCCGGGTCGTAGCTCAGCGCCTTGCGCGCGTACGCGCGTGCCCGAGCGAGCGCGACGGGCATCGGCGTCGTACCGTAGCGATACTCGGCCATGATGGCATTGGCCGAGGCAAGTCCGGCGTAACCGCGCGCATCGCGCGGATCCTGGGCGACGATGCGCGAGAAATAATCGACGCTCTTGGCGATGCCGGCCGGCGTACGCAGATTCCAGTAGTAGCGTCCCATGACGTAGAGGCGCGTGTCCTGCGCCGCAATTTCGGACGTACCGGGCGCGCTGGGGGCTTGCGACGCCGTCAAGGCCGATCCGCCGATCGCCGACAGCGCGAACGCGGCCGCGACCGCCCATCCGCGCCGGCGCAGGTTGGCCGGCGGCGGGGCCTTCGCGGGCTCCGGGCGCGGCACGTTCTCGCGGCGCAGGACCGGTGCGGTGAACCGGTAGCCGCGGCGCGGTATCGTCTCGATCGCCTCGACGTCCCAACGTCCGCGCAGGAGCTTGCGCAGCACGTAGATGTTCTGCGCCAAATTGGCTTCGTCGACGTAGCCCTCGGGCCAAATGCGCGCCAGCAACTCGCTCTTGCGCTGCAATTCGCCCGGATGCTCGACCAGGGCCAAAAGCGTTTCCACGACCTTCGGCCCGATCGGCAGCGGCACGCCCCGATCGAGCAAAAGCAAACGGTCCCCGTCGAGCGCAAAGGACCCGAATTCGTACAGGCTCATGCGATCATCTCCCAAGACGCCGAGACTCCTATGGACCTTATATACGCCCGCGAAGTCGGAAAGTTTTCGGGGGCCGGCGCTCGCCTACTTATCCCGGCGCGAAGACGCGCAGCGCCGCGGGCAACAGCTCGAAACGGGCGGGGGTCTTGCCCGCCGGCTCGCCGTCGGCCGTGACGTGGTGCGCCCGGCGCGTGCGCACTTCGAAGGCGCGAGCCCGAAAGGCGCGCAGGCCCTGCGCCGAGCGCCGCTTCCCCGAAACGATTGCGCCGGCGACGCCGAGGAATTGCACAAAACTTTCGACGTTCACGCAATAACAATCCAGCCAGCCGTCGTCGATTGCCGCGTCGTCCACGCTGATGATGCCGCCGAAACGCTCGCTGTTTGCGATCGTCAGCTGGATGACGCGCAGCCGTTCCTGGCGTCCGTCGCAGTAGAGTTCGACGTGAAAGGGGCGGGCGTAGCGCACAGCCTGCAGCGTCGTCGCCAGCACGGCCAGAAAACCGAACTTCTGCTTATCTTCGGGACGCTGCAGCCGCGCCAGCCGGCTCGAGATCCCAATGCTCGCCTCGCTCAAAAAGTACGCGCCGTTGACCCGTGCAACGTCCACGGCGCGCGTGACGCCGGCCGCGATCACGTCGCACGCCGCGCCGACCTCGCCCGGAATGGCCAGCGTTCGGGAGAGATCGTTGAACGTGCCGAGCGGAACGATTCCGATCGGCACGCCGAGCGCGAGCGCGTCGGGAATTTGCCGCACGAGCGTCCCATCGCCGCCGGCGGCGACGATGGCGTCGAACTCCGCGTTACCGTCCCCGGCAACGACCTCGACGCCGCGCCGGCGCAGCGCCTCGCCGACCTCCTCTCCCAGAATCGCTCCGCGCCGCGCGAGCGGATTGACGACTAGGCGAACGCGCATTGCGGCGTCACGGCTTTCGTAGCAGGCGCAGGTAGCCCACCGCGCCCCATAGCGCAATTCCCGCGAGGACCAGCGTGCCGCCGACCATCACGACGTAACCGAGTGCGATGCCCATCTCGGTCATGGAATCGACATAGCCGACGGCCTTGACCGACGCGGTCAAGTTTTGATAGACGGTGTGGAAGACGAACCAAACCACCGCCGCCGCCGGTGCCGCAAGGAGAAAAACGGTGAGATGACGATTTCGTTCGTCGCGGCGATTCACGAACGCGGCTTTGCCGTCGTGGGCTGCCGAACCCCTGCGCCAAAGGAAGATACGATGCACGTGCACGCGCGGCGTCCCCGGCCGCACAACCCCATGCCGGAATCCCGGTACGAAGTGCTCGCGCTCTTCACCGGCGCGATGATCGGCGCTTCGCTCTTTTTGGTTTCGACCGGGGCGATGATGCCGTTTTTCGCGACGGCCTTCCGGGTGGGGCAGGCGCAGCTCGGAGTGATTCTTTCCATTCAGATCATCGGTTCCGTCGCGATGACCTCGGTCGCCGGCCTCCTAACCGACCGATACGGCGATAGGGCCGTCGTGCTTTGGAGCGGCTTGCTGATGGGAGGCGCATTGATCGCGGCGTCGTTCGTCGTGAACTTTGCATGGCTGGTAGGCTGGTTGCTGATTTACGGCATCGGATACGCGGCCGTAACGCCGTCGGGCAGTCACGCGATCATCTATTTCTTCAAGAAGGCCGACCGCGGTATTGCGATGGGCGTCCGTCAGTGCGGCGTTCCGGTCGCGGGGACACTCGGTTCGCTGGTCTTGCCGGCCCTGGCTTCGCATGCCGGATATCGCGCATCGCTCGCCGTCGCGGGAGCGGTGACGCTCGCCGCCTGTTCGCTCGCTGCGGCGCTGTATCGGGAGCCCAGCGAAATTGCCGGCGAGCGCGTCTCGATGGGTGCGATGCTCGGTGAGATGCTGGAGATCGCGCGCGAGCGCCGGCTGATTTTGCTGACGATCGCTTCGATGGTCCTGATTTGCGGTCAGTTCGCACTGATCGGCTTCTTGACGGTGACCTACGTGCACGATGCGAACTACGCCCTTCCGGTTGCCGTCGGGTTGTTCACGCTCTCCCAAATCGCGGCCATCTTCGGCAGGCTGGGCTGGGGTTGGATCAGCGATCACGTCTTCGGCGGAAGCCGAACGCTGCCGCTGGCCCTCTGCTGCCTGCTCGTCGCGCTGGTCGCGCTCGGCGTTTCGGCAGTCTCGCCGCAGACGCCGCTGTGGCTGGCAGCGGTCATTGCCGCCGCGCTCGGCTTTACCGCCGAAGGTTGGCTGGGCGTGGGCGTCGTGGGCTTTGCCGAGATCGGCGGCGAGGAGCATTCGGGCAGCGCACTCGGCGTCGGTTTGACGTGGACGTTGCTGGCAGCGTTCCTCACGCCGCCCGTATTCGGAGCGGTGGCGCAGGCAACGAGCTTCCAAGGTGCGTGGCGATGGCTCGCGTTCTTCGAGCTTGCCGGTATCGTGCCGGCGCTCTTCGCGGGCCCGGTCGTCGCCCGAGTAGCGCAGCGAGAGCAGCTCTCGTAAAACTAGACAACTAGTTGACACGACGCCGCCGGCGCTGTAGGCTTTACTCCTATGAAAATAGTTGAGAGGGCCGGCGATGCCGCGTAAACGCTCGCCGGTGCTGACCGATCACGAACTGCGCCTGATGGAGGTGCTCTGGAAACACGGCCAAGCGACGGTCGCGGACGTCACGGCAAGTGTGGGCTCGCCGCCGCTTGCCTACAACACGGTGTTGACGACGTTGCGAACGCTGGAACAAAAGGGCTACGTCACGCACGACGAGGACGGCCGCGCCTTCGTCTTCCGCCCGCTCGTCGCGCGCCGCGCCGCGGCCGAGTCGGCGATTCGCCAGTTGGTCCGCCGCTTTTTCGGCAACTCGCCCGGACGCCTGGCCGTCACGCTCGTGGACGAAACGGGACTCACCGATGAGGATCTGGCGCGCATCGGGCGCGCGCTCAATCGCAAGCGAAAGGCCTCAAAATGATCGCATTCTTCGTACTCAACGCGCTCTGGCAGGGGTTCGCCGTCGTCCTCGTCGCATCGGTCGCCGCGCGTCTTTGCGCCAAGGAAAACGCCGCGACGCGCTATGCGCTCTGGTTCGCCGCGCTTTGGGCCATCGTGCTTGTGCCGCTGCTCGCCGCCGCGCTTGCGCCCGCGATGCAAGTGCTCGCCTGGGCATCGCACGGCAGCGGCGCCGGACACGGCACGTTCTCCCTCGTTACGGCCGGCACGCTTTCAACGCAGGCCGCCGCGCCGCTCTCCTGGCTCGCGCGGTTCTGCGGGGCGGCACCGTCGCTCTGGCTCGCGATCGTCTGGATCGGCGGCAGCGCGCTCGCGCTCGGGCGACTGGCGCTCAGCTACGCGCGTATCGCATCGCTGCGCCGCGGCGCCGTCCTTTGGTCGCGCATCGACGGCGTCGAGGTCTCGATCGCCGACGACTTGACGGTGCCGATCGCGACGGGCATTCGATCGCCCGTCGTTTTGCTGCCGCGCGCCCTCGCCGAGCACGCCGGCGCGGCCGATTTGCGCTACACGATCGAACACGAGCTGGCGCACGTGCGGCGCGGCGACGTCCTCGGTAACGCAATCGCGCGATTGGCCGAAGCTTTCATGTTTTGGAATCCTTGGGTTCACGTCGCCGGGCGAAACTTGATTCGCGAGCGCGAGGCAGCCTGCGACGACCGTGCGGTGCGCCGCACGGGACGCCCGCGAGAATATGCCGCGTCCCTCGCAGCGATCGCCCGGCGGGTCAAAGCCTCGCGCACCTACTTGCTGACGCCGGGTGCGATCGGATCCCGCAACGCGCTCGTGGCGCGAATCGAGCGTCTGATGGACGACGGTACGCCGCGAGATTCGAACCTTAATTACTTTACGTTAGGAGTTGCCGTTATGATCTTCGCCGCTTTGACCCTCGCCTTCGGAGCCTTGGCGCCCGCGCCGGTTCCCGCTGCCGGCGTTCTGCCGCCGGTGCAATACGGCGCCGCCGTCGCCGCCGCATCCTGCCAAAATCCCAACGCCGGCGTTACTGCAATCAATCCCGCCGCTCCGGATCTTCCGCACGCGCAGATGCCGGCGCATCCGGTATCGGCGATCGTCGCAGTGACCGTCGCGGCGAACGGAAAGGCGACGGCCGCGCGCGTTTATAAATCCAGCGGAAACGCCAACGTGGACCGCGCCGTCCTTACGGCCGCCGAGAAGTCCACCTACGCACCAAAACGCGTCAACTGTACCGCCGTTACCGGCACGTATCTTTTCAAAGCCGACTTCGCGCCATAGCGGAGCGGGGGGCTGCTCGCACGCCGGCACAGAGGTTTAGACTCGCTTCGAAATCGGTAGTCACAAGCGATGAAGCTCTCGACCGCGACGTTGGCCGTCGAAGACGCCGCCATCGTCGCGGACCTGGCTTGCGTCGTCGAGTTGCCCGCTCCGGGGAAATGCAAGCGCGTTGGTCTTGCCGGTATTGCGAGCGACGTCTTCCAAGGGCTTGCGGCACACCAAAGAACCCAGCCGATCGTACGGTTTGCCTACAGCGTCAAAACGAATCCCGATCCGATTCTCTTGAACGAGGCGCTGCGCGCCGGGTTTTTCGCCGAAGTAATTAGCCCGGCGGAGCTCGACCACGCGACCGCGTGCGGTTTCCCGGCCGACGCCATCGTCTACAACGGTCCGTATCCCGCGCATTATGCGAGCGCGGCGCCGGCGATCGTCTTCGCCGATTCGCTCGAAGCGTACCGAAGCGTCGCATCGCAATTTTCCACGACCTTGGTGGGCCTGCGTATACGGCCTGACGGAATCCGTTCGCGCTTCGGGATCCCGCGCGAGCGCCTCGGCGACGCGGCGACGGTTCTGCGCGCTTGCGGGCGGCGCGAGTTCGGCGTTGCCTTCCACGTTCGGCCGCAAGACTACGCCGGCGGATCGTTTCGCAGCGTCGCCGCGAGCGTCATTCGCACTGCAGCCGAACTCGAGCGCACGGCGGACTCGGCGCTTACGGTTTTCGACGTCGGCGGCGGCAAGCGGCCGGACGAGATGGAAGCGGCAATCGCGGGCGGCGAGTTCGAATGGCTCGAACGAGAGGTTCGGACGGCGCTACCTCGGACGCGCCTCATCATCGCCGAACCGGGGCAGGCCCTCGCGACGCCGTGCGCGGCGCTGGTCGCGACCATCTTGGAGACGCGCCGTCGCGGCAGCCGATCGGAAATAGTCGTCGATGCAGGATATCCGGACCTGCCGCAGATCGGCACCTTCGAGCACCGATTCTTCGTGATGGACGGCGGCAGGGTGAGCCGCCTGCGTCCCGGACGCGGACGCATCGTCGGACGAACCTGTTTGGAATACGACGTGCTCGCGACGGACCTCAATGTGGAAGCCTGCGTCACCGGAGCGGCGATCGCCGTCGCCGATTGCGGAGCGTACGACACGAGCATGGCCTTCGATTTTGCGCGGGGCGCAGCGTGAACGCCGCCACCTACATTCTGCCGGTTCGCTTAGCCGACGCAAGCCCGATTCCCGAGCTGGCCGAATACGTCCGGGGCCTCGACGGCGTCGAGGCAATCGTCGTCGACGGCTCGTCACCGCAGCTTTTCGCGGCGTTGCACGACGCTCTGCGGGGTGTCGCGCGGCACGTTCGCCCCAATCTGCACTCGGGACGCAACGGCAAAGCCTGCGGCGTCTTGACCGGACTGCAGCTCGCGACCACCTCGAGGATCGTCGTCGCCGACGATGACGTCCGTTACGACCGCGCAAACCTGCGCGAAGTTTTAGCTTTGCTCGATGAGGCCGAGGTGGTGCGCCCGCAGAATTTCTTCGACCCGGCGCCGTGGCACGCCATCTTGGACGGGAGCCGCTCGTTGATCAATCGTGCGTTGGACGGCGACTGGCCGGGCACGCTGGCGTTTCGCCGCGCGGCGTTGCCCGACGGCTACAACGCCGACGTTCTATTCGAAAACTTCGAGCTCGTACAAACGATCCGCGCGCGCGGCGGGCGCGAGCTGGTCGCGCGGTCGGTATTCGTTGCGCGGCGTCCGCCGGCAACGAGCCATTTTTTCAGTCAGCGCGTGCGCCAAGCGTACGACGAATTCGCGCGGCCGGTTCGCCTCGGCATCGCGCTCGCAGTGCTGCCGGGGCTTTTGGCCGCGCTCTTGCTGCGCCGTTTTGACGTGGTCGCCGCAACGGCCGCAACAACGACCGCGCTCGCGCTGTACGGATGGCTGCGCGGGGGAGCGTTTGCGCACTTCAGCTTTCTGTGCGTGCTTGCGGCGCCGGTATGGATGCTCGAGCGCGCGCTGTGTGCGTGGCTCGCCGTGTATCAGCGCGTGCGCTTCGGCGGCGTCCGTTACGGTGACGTGGTGATCCCCGCGGCGGCGTCAAAGGCTCGGGTGCGCGGTTGGGCGTCCTGACTCCGGCGCAGGCGCTCTCGCTCTATACGGGCGCCAACCCGTTCGAATCCATCGCGGCCCTGCGCGCGAGCAACTATTCCGGTTCGCTGAACGGCGCGCTGGTACGGCTTCTCGATTGGCGCGAACCCTCGGCGAAGGCGAAGCTCGCCGACGGCGCTTTTCGGGCCTTTCTGAACAGCAATCGATTTTCGTGCGTAGCGGCAAAGGCAGCAATAGCCTCGGGCGGGTACCGGTTCGGGTATTATCGCGGCTTCGAAAGCACTGCGCGCACCGAAGGTCTCGCGCGCGATCTTGCCGCGTTCGTCGCGGAGCGCCCTTCGATGCCGGTAACCTACGCAACGTTCGTCGCCGTTTTCGAAGAGACCACTACCGGCGACGAGTCCTGGTTCGAAGCGGCGCTCTGGCGTCAGTTGCAGCGGCTCGCCGAGCTTAGCGCGGCCTTCTATCCGTGGGCGCCGGGCCGCTCGAGCGATCCCAACGCGCCCGATTTTTCTTTCAGCTTCGCGAAGCAAGCGTTTTTCGTGGTCGGCATGCACCCCGGAAGCTCGCGCCTCTCTCGGCGGTTCTTTTTGCCCGCGCTCGCCTTCAACGCGCACGATCAATTTGCGCGGGCGCGGCAGAACGGCAACTTCGCCAGGATTCAGCGAGTGGTCCGCTCCCGCGAGCTGGCACTGCAAGGCTCGCTCAATCCGGAACTGAGCGATTTCGGTCGCCGTACCGAAGCGCGGCAATACTCGGGGAGAACGGCACAAGGCGAGTGGCGATGCCCGTTTCGAGCGCCCGCCTGAGAATCGCGGCGCAGAGCGGGAGCTCGCTGCGGCTCAATCGCGGCGACGTCCTGCGAATCGTGGATCCCGGCGGCGAGCAAGTCGCGGACGTGGCGCTCTTTTGCGCGCGCGACGTTCGCGAGGGTTTTTCTCCCGGGCGAACCATGGACTATAACGCATCGGTGCGCCTCGGTCTGGGCCACGTTCTCTACTCGCAGCGGAGCACGCCGCTCGCTCGCGTCGTTGAGGATCGCGTCGGGACGCACGACTTTCTGCTGGCACCCTGCAGCGCCGCGATGTTCGCGCGGCGCGGAGAGTCGCCGCATCCGAGTTGTCACGAGAATCTCGCGGCGGCGCTTGCGAGCTACGGCATTACCGGCGACGACGTACGCGCAACGATCAACGTTTTCATGAACGTGCGTATCGCCCCCGAGGGCGCCGTGGAGATATTGCCGCCGCGGTCGCGTGCGGGCGATGCGTTCGCGCTCGAAGCGCTCGACGACCTCGTCGTGGGCCTCGCCGCCTGCTCGTCGGAGCTCACCAATAACGGCCGCTGTAAGCCCATCGAGTACGAAGTCGCGGCGGTGCCTTGCCGGCGGCCCTAGCGTGCCGCTCTGCCCAGAAAGGGACTCGAACCCCCACGGTGTTGCCACCACTGGTACCTGAAACCAGCGCGTCTACCAATTCCGCCATCTGGGCGCAGCCGTTGCGTTTCGCGCAACCGTAAGAGCCGCCCCTCTCCGAAACCCGCGCGGGCCGCCGGCGGTTTGGAGCTACCTGCATGGTTCTTCCTCTTACCGAGATCGAGCGTCCGAGCGAGCTCGACCCCTATTCGCAAGCCGTCACGGCGGCGGCCGAGCGCGTCAGTCCCGCGGTCGTCAACATCGAGGCACGAAGCGGCCGCGGCGCGGGCAACGGCAGCGGGTTCGTCTTCACTCCGGACGGGTTTATCGTCACCAATAGTCACGTCGTTCACGGCGCCGAACGGATCGGCGTCGCTCTGCTCGACGGACGCGAGTTCTCCGCCTCGACGGTCGGCGACGATCCGCACTCCGATCTCGCAATCTTGCGCGTCGACGCGCCGGATCTCACCCACGCCGCCCTCGGCAATTCGGCCGCGTTGAGGACGGGGCAGCTCGTCGTCGCGGTCGGCAACCCGTACGGACTGACCTATACCGTCACGGCGGGCGTCGTCAGCGCGCTGGGGCGTTCGCTGCGCTCGCCGTCCGGACGGTTGATGGAGAATATCATCCAGACCGACGCAGCGCTCAATCCCGGCAACTCGGGCGGACCGCTCGTCACCTCGGCCGGCGAGGTCGTCGGCGTCAACACTGCCGTCTTTCCGGGACAGGGCCTCTGCTTTGCGATTGCAATCGATACCGCCAAGCACATCGCCGGACTCTTGATGCGCGACGGCCGCGTACGCCGGGGCTACCTCGGCATCGCGGCTGCCGACGTGACGCTCTCGATCGCCGCGGCACGCCGCATGGGTCTCGACGACCGGCGCGCGATCCTGGTCGAATCGGTCGAGCCCGGAAGCCCGGCCGACACCGCGCGACTGCAAGCGGGCGACGTTCTGCTCGCATTCGAAGGCCGCCGGCTGACGACCGTCGACGCACTGCACAAAGTCATGACCAGCATCGACTTGAGCCGTTCGTACAAGGTCGAGGCGGTGCGTAAGAGCGAGCGCTTCTCGCGCATCGTGCTACCCGTAGAGTCCTCGTACTAGCCTGCCGCGAATGAGCGGGAGAGCATGATCCGTAAGCTCCTGCCGATTCTCGGCGTTACGTTTATCGACATCGTCGGATTCAGCATGCTGATTCCGATGCTGCCGTATTTCGTAACCCATTTCGGCGCTTCGCCGTACGTGGTCGGACTGCTGGTTGCGACGTTCTCGTTTTGCCAACTCGTCTCCGCGCCGCTCTGGGGCAACATCTCGGATCGCGCGGGGCGCAAGATGGTCTTGATCGTGAGCCAGATCGGCGCCACCATCGGCTGGGCGATGCTCGGATTGGCGCCGAACATCGCGGCGGCGGTCGCGGTCGCACCGATCGCCGTGGTCTTCGTCGCGCGCGTCGTCGAGGGCGTCTCGGGCGGTAACATCAGCATCACGCAAGCCTACGTGGCGGATCTCGTGCAGCCGCGAGAGCGTTCGCGCGCGTTCGGCCTGATCGGTGCGATGTTCGCCGCCGGCATGGTCTTCGGTCCCGCCGGAGGAGGGCTGCTCTATGCGCGCTTCGGTTTTGCCGCGCCGTTCCTCGTCGCAGCCGGCCTTCAGTTCGCCACGCTCATTTTGACGATCACGATGCTGCCTGAATCGCGCGCTCGGCGCAAGGACGAAGAGCGCTTGGGACTCGGGGCGATTCTAGGAACGTTTCGAAAACCGCGCTTGGCACCGCTGCTCTGGCAGAAGCTCGCGATCTCGCTCGCGCTCTACGGCTGGTTCGCGGTCTTCGCGCTCTTCTTGCAGCGCGAACTTCGCTTCACGCTGGCCCAGACCGATTATCTCTTCTCAGGCTTCGCCGTCTTCAACGTCTTTATGAACGCGTTCGCGGTCGGACGCATTTCGGCGCGCCTCGGCGATCGTGCGATGTCCAACGTCGGCCTGGCCTGTTTGGTCGCGGGCTTCGCGCTGGTTCCCTTCGTGGACGATCTTTTCGGCCTGCTTTTGACCTCGATGGTGCTCTTCGGCGTCGGCATGGCCTTGACCAATACCGGCATTACCGCGTTGATCAGCAACGCGGCGTCGGAACGCGAGCAAGGCACCGTGCTCGGAACCAGTTCGTCACTCGACTCGCTCTCGGGAATTCTCGCACCGCCCGTCTCCACCGGGATGCTCGCCGCGTACGGCGCGCGATTTGCCGGAGTCGAGTCGCTGACGCTTGCGGTACTTGCGCTCGCGATGGGCCTGCGCACCGGGAGCGGCGAACGGGCGGCCGTCGGACGCGACGGCGCAATTGCCATATCGGCGGAGGAAATCGAGACGGCACAGATCGCCGACGGCTAAACGCCGGCGAGCGTCAACCCGCGCCGGAACCGCGGATGCGATAGAGCACGTGGCGGCGCAACGGATGGCCGGCTTCGACCTTGGGATGATCGAAGTCGTCGCGAGGATCGTAGGTCATGCCGAGGCGCTCCATGACGCGCCGCGAGCGCGTATTGACGGCAGCAGTGAAGGCGACGACCTCACGCCAACCCAACTCGCGCAACGCGAAGTCGAGCGCGGCACGCGCGCCTTCGGTCGCGTAGCCGTGGCCCCAGTGCTCGGCTGCGAAGCGCCAGCCGATCTCGTTGGCGGGCGTGAAGGCCGTTTGGAACGGTACCTCTTGAAGCGCGATCAGACCCGCAAAGCGGGCGCCCCCGCGCACGTCCACCGCCCACCAGCCGAAGCCGTCGCGCGCCAGCATCTCGCGGATGACTCTCGCGTTCGACTCCGACCGCTCGCGCGTGTAAGGCAACGGAAAGAACTCGGTGACGCGCGGATCGGCGTTCATTCGGACGTACGCCTCGACGTCGTCGTCGCACCAGTCGCGCAAGATCAGCCGCGGCGTCTCGATCGTGGGAACGGCCGGCACGGGTCGACGCGGTTACGCCGCGGTCTTCTTGCGCCGCTTCGTCGTCGTCGCCTTGCCGTTGGTTCCGGTGCGCCGCTTCTTGCTCTCTTCGAGGCTCTGCGCGAGCACGTCCATGAGATTGACGACTTTGGCGCGAGCCGGCGCTTTCTTCGGCGTCGGTAGCTCCTTGCCGGCGGCGCGCGCGTCGATCATGGCAAGCAGCTCGTCGCGATACTTGTTCTTGAACTTTTCCGGTTCGAATTCATCGACGCTCATCGTATCGACGAGCATACGGGCCATCTTGATCTCTTTCTCGGGAAGCTTGACGCGCTCGGGCACGTCGATCGTGCCGGCGTCCACGATCTCGCTCGCCCAATGCATGAGCTCGAGAACGAGCGCCTCACCGATGGCCTTGACCGCCGCAATATACTCCTTGGTTCGGATGACGACGCGCGCGATCGCAACGCGATTGGAATCTGCCAGCGTTTCTCTGAGCAGCGCGTAGGCATGGCGCCCCTGTTTGGTCGGCTCGAGATAGTACGGTTTGTCGAAGTACATCGGATTGATCTTGTCGAGCTCGACGAACTCCAAGATATCGACCGATTGCGTTGCCTCGGGATTGACTTTCTTGAAGTCTTCGTCGGTGAGCACCACGTACTCGCCTTTTTCGTATTCGTAGCCCTTGACGATCTCGTCCCAAGGAACCGGCTTGTCGTCGATGCTGCAGATGCGCTCGTATTTGATACGCCCGTCGTCCTTGGCGTGGAGCAGGTTGAACGAAAGCTCGTCCGTCTTGACGGCGGTGAAGAGCTTGACCGGGATCGTTACGAGCCCGAAATTGATGGAGCCGGACCAGATTGCATGCGCCATAGCTCGCTTATTCTACCCAAGGGGCACCGCTACCACAAGCGTTTTGCCTTGTTTATGGCCGGCTCCAGGGACTGTTTTTTCCAGTAATTTCTGCCCCAGAGGTCGCCTTCGCGCTGCAGCCGCCGGGGCGTGGTCGCGAGCGTGAACTTGGCGAACTCGTCGGCCGGCGCGACCGGCGTCCGGCGCCGGGAGAAGCCCTCGACCTCGCTCCAGTGCAGTGGGGTCGAGACCGGGGCGCCGTCGCGGGCTCGCAGCGAATAGGGCGCGACGATCGTCTTGCCCTGGCCGACTTGCACCCAATCGAGATAGACCGCATTCTGAGGTCGTTTGGCAATCGTGCGCTGCAGCGTGGCGAGCTCGCCCAAATCGGCTGCGGCCTTGCGCGCGACGATCTCCGCAAAGATCTTTGCCGTATCGTAGGAGTAGCCGGCGCGCAGCGGCACGACGACGTGCAATCCGAAACCGCCGGTCGTCTTCACCAGCGCATTCAGGCCGATCGACTCGAGCAGCGAACGGAACCGAAGCGCCACGACTGCGAGCGTTTTGAGCGTGCACCGCTCGCCCGGATCGAGGTCGAAGATGACGAAGTCCGGCTCTTCGAGCGCGGGCATCCGTGACGTCCAAATGTGGAGCACTACCGTCGCCAGATTCGCGAGCCAGACGAGCGTCGGAGCGTCGTTGCAAACGATGAAGGTCGTGTGGCTGCGACGGCCGCCCGGCGTCGGTATCGTCACGCGTTCCACCCAGTCGGGCGCGCCGCGCGGCAGCTGCTTTTCGAAGAACGTTTCTTTGTCGATCCCGTCGGGATAACGCTGCAACGTCAGCGGGCGCTGCGCGAGATACGGCAGCGCATAATCCGCAACGCTCTCGTAGTAGGCGATCAGGTCGCCCTTCGTGTAGCCGTCGCGCGGCCAAAGCACTTTCTCGAGATTCGAAAGGGAGAGCGTGCGTCCGCCGACGCGCCGCTCGGTTCGCGCTTGAGCCATCAGCGTTCGACCGGAATCTCGGCCACGACGTCGCGCGCCGGCTTGTCGGGGCGCAGCCCCAAGTATGCCGGCTGGCGCAAGTAACCGTCGCGCGTCCACTCCGAAAAGCGAACCTCTACGACCAACTCCGGCGACGCCCAGTGGACCGGAGCGTTGGCGACGACCTTGTTTTCGAACGGCGTGGTCTTGCGTTCGAGCGAGCGCAGCCGCGCAAAAATCTGCTGCAGCAGCTTGCCGCTGAAGCCGGTACCGACCGAACCGACGAACCGCAGGCGGCCGGCGCGATAGACGCCCAGGAGCAGCGCACCGAATCCTTTACGACTGCCCTTCGGCTCCGTCCAGCCACCCACCACGAACTCTTGCTCGTAGCCGGTTTTGATCTTCACCCAGTCGCGACTACGCCGTTCCTGATACGTCGAGTCCCGCTTCTTTCCGATGATCCCCTCGAGATTTTGCTCGCGCGCGCGCTCGAAGAGAGCCTTGCCCTTGCCGACGACGTGCTTGGAGTAGAGCACGAGTTCGTCGTCACGAATCAAACGTTCGAGCAAAGCCTTGCGTTCCTCCAAGGGCTTCGAGCGCAGGTCGGTGCCGTCGGCGTAGAGCACGTCGAAAGCCGCATACGTAAGTCCGGCCGGCTTCTTCTGAGATTCTTGCAGTCGCTGAAACTCCGAGCGCCCCTTTGAGTCCAGGCTGACGATCTCGCCGTCGACAACGATCGGCACGCTCGCAAAGGCGCCGGCAAGCGCGCTCAGATCCGGGAAGCGGCGCAACATGTCGAGCCCGTTGCGCGAGACAAGCGAGAACCTACCCTCCTCGACCGTACAGAGCGCGCGGTAGCCGTCCCATTTGATTTCAAAGAGCCAATCCGGATCGTCGAACGGCTGCGCGACGAGCGTCGCCAGCATCAGCGTCTTGGGATGCGGGATCGGATCGCGCTTGACGTTACGGCGCCGCAGGGTGCCGGCGGCGTGACGCGCACTTTGCTTCGACTGCCACGTCTTTGCGCGCGGATCCGCGGCGACGTCGGCAAGCGTTTTACCGCTCTTGACCGACTCGGGATGGTCGGCGGGATCGTATTTCGGATCGGCGTACTCGTCGCGATCCTTGAGGAGCAGCCACGGCTCGCCGTGCTCGCCTTCGCGCGCCTTGATCTTCACGAGCGTGAACTCACCGCGCAGCTTCTTCCCGTGCAGCACGAACTTTATCTTGCCGGCGGCAATCTCCGCGGCCGGATCGTCCCCTTCGACCAGCTGGTACGTGCCGCGGTCCCAAACAATGACGTTTCCCGCGCCGTACTGGCCCTCGGGAATGTTGCCTTCGAAATCCCGGTAATCGAGGGGATGGTCCTCGACGTGCATCGCCAAACGCCGGTCTCCCGGTACCAGCGTCGGGCCTTTGGGAACCGCCCACGATGCCAGCACGCCGTCCGCCTCGAGCCGAAAGTCGTAATGAAGGCGCGTCGCGCGATGCATCTGAACGACGAAGCGCAAACGCTTGCCGCGCGACGGCGTCGTCTTCGCCTTGCGGCCGCTCGGTTCGGGCGTGCGCTCGAAGTCACGCTTCTTGCGATACGTCGCGAGCGATCCGGGTCGCGTCGACTTCGGCGCGGTCGCCATGAGCTTGGCGTTCGACGCCTGCGCGCGCTACCCTTAGAAGGATGATCTGGAGCCTCGCAGGATGCGCGTTCGCACTGGCCGTCGCCGCGGCAGCCTGGCGGCGAAGCCGCGGAGCCGCCGGTTTTTATGACGGCGACACGTATGGGATGGACCGGCGGGCGCACGTTCGCTATGCCGCCATCAGTCTGGCATTCGTATCGTACTTCGCGTTTACGTCGGCGACGCACAACGTCGCGGCAGGCATCGCGGGCCTCGCGCTGTATGCCTTGGTCGCCATTTTCTACGCAACGTCGTTTCTGCGGGGATCTTCCGATGAGTGAATTCCGTTTCTCGCCGCGCCCCAACCGAGCAGCCGAGATCGCCTGGATGCCGTGGGGCGCGCGGGCATTCGAACGCGCGCGCGCCGAGGACAAACCGATCTTGCTCTCGATCTCCGCGGTATGGTGCCACTGGTGCCACGTCATGGACGAGACGTCGTATTCGGACCCGGGCGTCATCGACGCGATCAACCGGCGGTACGTTCCGATTCGCGTCGACAACGATCGGCGCCCCGACGTCAACGCACGCTACAACATGGGAGGATGGCCGACCACCGCGTTCTTGGCCTCCGACGGAACGACGTTGACCGGCGCTACGTATTTGCCGCCCGAGCAGCTGCGGCGCGCGCTCGACGAAGTGGCGCGTTTCTATGCGGAGCGCAAGGACGAGATCGTGCAAAGAACGCTCGAGTTGCGCGAGCGCGCCGGCGAACCGGTCGCCGTGGAGCCGGAACGGCTCGGCGACTTGCCGATCGAGAGTCTGATCGAACAGCTCGACGCCAACTTCGACTACGAGTACGGGGGCTTCGGCGACGCGCCGAAGTTCCCGCAACCCGACATCCACGAGTTTCTGCTCGACGAGTGGCGGCTCGGCCAAAAGCCGCGACTCTACGAAATGGCCGCGCGTACGATGCTCGCGATGGCGCGCGGCGGGATGTACGATCACGTCGAGGGCGGGTTCTTCCGCTACTCGACGACGCGGGATTGGAGCGTTCCGCATTTCGAAAAGATGGCCGAAGATCACGCGGGCCTGTTGCGCGTCTTGGCCTCGCTGACGCTCTTTGGGCCGGCACCGCAGTTTCGCGAGACGCTGGTCTCCGCGCTGCGTTACGTGACCACGGTGTTGCGCGACGGCCGGACCGGATTCTTTGCCGGTAGCCAAGACGCCGACGAAGAGTATTACGCGCTCGCGCTGCCGGAACGCCGGGCGCGAGCGGCTCCGTACGTCGATCGGACGTCGTATACCAATTGGACGTGCGCGCTCGCCGGAGCGCAGGCGCTGGCCGCACGCGCGCTCGACGACCAACGACTTCTCGATGAGGCGCTGCAGACGCTCGACAACGTCGAAGCGTCGCTCCTCGACGAAGAAGGTTTGCTCTATCACGTGCTCGTTCCGGGCGCGACGCCTGCGGTTCGCGGTCTGCTGACGGATCAGGTGGCGTATGCGCGGGCCTTGCTCGACGCGCACCAAATCGCCGGGGAGGTGCGATTTCTGGAACGCGCGCGCCGTCTCGCCGACGCCGTCATCGCGACCTTCGAAGCGCCGCAGGGCGGCTTCTACGATCGAGTGCCCGGTGCGGAGAGCTTCGGCCGTCTCGCGCTCGAGGATCGGCCCATCGCCGAGAACGGACTCTTCGCCGACGTCTTGTTGCGGCTCGCCGCGCTGACGGGCGATCGAGGCTATCGAAGTCACGCGGAGAGAACGCTTCAAGTTTATACCGCGACGTCGCGCGCGGCAGGTCCGTTCGCAGCGACCTACGCGCGAGCGCTGCGCCGCTATTTGAAGCCGGAACTGACGGTACGGATCGTCGGCGATCCGGGACAGTCCGACGAGTTCCGCGAGGCGGCATCGCGCCTACCCTCGCCGCTCGTCACGATTCGCACGATCTTGCCGAGCCAGGCCGGCGAGTACGATCTGGCCCGAGAAACGGCGGCTTACGTCTGCGTTACCGGGACCTGCGGTCCGCCGGTACGCGAGCCGGGCGCGCTGCGCGCCGCCTACGACGCGCTGGTCGCGTAGCTTACGTCCTAACGAAGGTGAGCCAGTACCAGCAACCCCACAGACCGGCCGCGACGGAGTATGCGATCAGCGCCTTTGCCCAAATTGCAAGACGATGACGCGCGGCCAGCATCATCAATCCGACCAAGAACGGCTCGAAATCGAGCGCGTGGCGCATTCCAAACTGCGCGAATCCGTTGACGTAATAGAGAAAGTTCGGAACGGCCGTCAGCAGTGCGCCAACCCACAGCGCCGCGACCCACGAGGCGGGACGGCGAGCGAACAACGCGAGCAGCAGCGCGGGCGACGTCCACGTCAGCGCCACGCCGGAAAACTCAGGCCGAATCCATGGAAACGCGGTAAGGCGCGTCGGGAGCTGCACGAAGAACGACCAGAGCTGATACGGCACGTAGATGAGCCGGAATGGGGAGCCGGTCGGCATGCCGGCTTGATCTTGATGGTACCACGTCGTATAGCCGATGTCGTTCCACGTACCCCAGCGCGCGACGTTATACAGCACCCACAAGATCGCCACCACGATAAAGACGGCGCCAAACGAGAACAGGCGCCGTTCGATCGCCGGACGTTGCGAGTCGCGCGTCAGTAGATAGCAATAGACCGGAACTGCGACGATCGTGGAAAACCGCGACTCGAACGCGCACGCCGCAAAAATTGCGACCAGCCATCCGCGCCGCTTTCCGGCAAGCTCGGCCAGCGCAAGCAGCGTAAAGCAGACCGCACTGACGTGCGCCAGGAACCAGACGTCGCCGAGCGTCGCACACCAGAGCAGATCGGTACCGCCGAGGAGAAACGCGCAGATCCACGCGTTGGCCCCGCGGCCGAGTCCGAAGCGCTCGCCCAACTGCCAGGCCGCGCCGACGCTCGCGCCCGCGAGGATGGCCGACAGGACCGTTTGATTGGTCGCCGAGCCGAAGACCGCGACGAGCGGCAGCAACAGGATCGCCGGCAGCGGCGCTTCGATCACGTAGTATCGGCCGCCATAGTTCAATGCGTCGATGTAGGGGCCGGGCCAGTCGATCCAGGCGTGCCCGTGCAGCAGCGCCTGCGCGAGCAAGACGTAGTTGTCGTACGGCGTCGGGTGCAACCGCGAGACGATCGCCGTGACCGCGAACGCGGCGAAGGCGGCGACGTAGGCGAGCGGCAACCGCGAGATCACGCCGGCGGAGCGGGCGTCGTTTGCGGTAACGGTTCGGGTGCTTCGAAGGTCGAGGGCGGAAGGCTCTGCGGAAAGCGGTACTCGCTCCAAGTAATCCGTTCGCGCGCGGGCTTTCCTTTTACGCGAGCCGTCGCTTCGACGGTCACCGGCATCCAGTACCTGCCGAAAGGCGCGAACTCGATCGTGGCGCTTCCGGCTGCGTCGGCACCGGCCGTGTGGAAGTGGACGATTCGCGGGAGGAAGCGGACGCCGTCGATGACGACGCGATCGATCCAGGCGCCGGCGGATTTATCGAGCGGGGTCGCCTCGTAAACGTAGTCGAGATGATGGCCGTCGCGGGCGGTGCCGAGAAAGAGCAGCTCGTAGGCTTCGGTGCGCGGGGCGAATCGATCGACGCCGTAACGCTCGGGGCGATGGGAGATCCGCACGACCTTTCGGCTCAGCGGAATTCCGTCGACCGACAGGGTCTCGTCGCGCACGTCCGTTCCGCTGCGATAGATCTCGTGGCGTGCCTCGATGTTGCTCGGTCCGGCCTGCGAAACCGAATACGAGTAGATGACCGCCTTGGGAGCGGCCAAAGCGGCAAGCGCGAGCGCGTATCGTTGTAAGACGTACTGCGAGTCGAGCGCCGGTGCTGCTGCCGGCAGGAACGTGAGGGCGGCCGACGCCGCAAAGATCCGCCGGATCAATTCAAGACGGCGTCGCGAATCGCGCCGATCGCGGCCTGCGCTCCGCCCGCGTTGCTGCCGCCGCCCTGGGCTTGTCCCGCCTGGCCGCCGCCCTTGCCGGCGACGTGCGGAGCGGCCAGCTTGATCAAATTCCCCGAGTGAATGCCGCCGCTTACCAGATCGTCGCTCGC
>Ga0070738_10002236_pt1 | contig 31045 bp, 34 predicted proteins | sample Coa_R2_2_FD_66446 | JGI IMG/M metagenome (GOLD analysis project Ga0070738, IMG submission 66446) | Surface soil microbial communities from Centralia Pennsylvania, which are recovering from an underground coalmine fire - Coalmine... | ecosystem: Environmental > Terrestrial > Soil > Unclassified ...
TGCCTGGGGATAGGCTCCGACCATCGGAGAAACCCCCGCAGCGTTGCTACACGCCTTAGTCGACACTTCGGGGCGGGCCACCTCAACTGGCTAGCGCCTCACACGGACATGATGGTCTAGGCTCCCTTTCGGGGAGGCAGTGGGGTTACGTCCATGCAGCAGCCGCACCCTGACCGGCCTGCCGACGAGAAGATGAGCAAATATGGCGCGCACACGGTGCGCCGCCGCATCATCATACTCGCTGCCGTTCTGACCCTGCCGCCTTTGGCGGCCACCGCCTTGTTGCTCGACTACGTCTATGAGCGCGAAAAAGGGGCGGCGGAGCTGGAACTGCAATCAACCGCTAGGGCGCTGTCCCTGGTCATGGACCGGCAGTTCGGCCAGGTCGGCGCGCAGCTTCGCACGCTCGCAGCCTCTCCGGCACTCAAACAGAACGATTTCGACGCCTTCGACCGGGAGGCGCGCGAGGCGAACGAGGATGACGGAAGCTGGATCTCGCTGAGGGACCCGTCCGGCCGTCAACTGGTCAACACCCGCTTGCCGAGAGGCGCCGTCTTGCCGCGTGTGCCCGTCGTCGATCCGCAAAGGATCAAGACGATGGCGCCACCCTACATTTCGAATCTGATCGTGTCCGCTCCCGCCGGCGCAGCGATCGTGGCCGTCGATTTTCCGGTGATGCGCGATGGCGCAATGGCCTACGATCTGGCGTTCGCGATGCCTGCGACGACCTTCGCACGGATATTTTCGGATCAGAAGTTCCGTCCGGGCTGGTCCGCGGCGGTCATCGATCAGAAAGGGGTGATTGTCGCCCGATCTCAAGCACCGGAGCGGTCGGTGGGCGTCTCTTTGCCCCCGCAATATGTCCAGACTTTTGAGACCCACCCCGAAGGGGTCCTGCCGGGTATCTCCCTCGAAGGCGAGAAAGTGCTGTTCGCCTATGTACATTCCAAGAGCAGCGGGTGGACTCTGGGAGTCGCGGTACCCGCCAACGAGGTCGCGGCCCCCGCGCGCCGCTCGGTCTATCTGGCGCTCGCAATCGGCATCCTGGCATTCGGCGGCGGCGCCCTAGCGTCACGATCTGTCGCGCGGAGCATCGGCCGTCCGATCCAAGGACTCGCTACCAGAGCTGCCGCGCTGGGGCGAGGCGAGCCGATCGCCGCCCTCGATTCGGGCCTGGTCGAAATCGATCTGGTCGCAGATGCGCTCAAACGTTCCGGAGACTCGTTGCACGCGCTCACCACCACCCTGGAGCACAAAGTCGTCGAGCGGACCCGCGACCTCCGGGAGGCCAACCGGCGCCTTTCGGAGGAGATAGAGGAACGGCGGCGGGCCGAAGAACAGCTGGCCAGGGCGCAACGCATGGAAGCGATCGGGCAGCTGACCGGTGGTGTGGCGCATGATTTCAATAATCTACTCCAGGCGGTGATCGGCAATTTGGACTTGCTGCGTCGACGCATATTCGATCCTCCGGCGATTCGTATGATCGATCACGCCCTTCAGGCCGCCGAACGCGGCGCCAAGCTCACGGGGCAGCTCCTGGCCTTCTCGCGGCGACAGCAGCTTCGCCCGGGCTCGGTCGACACGAATGCGCTCGTATCCGGCCTGAGCGAGATGCTGCGGAGCGTGTTGGGCGGCACCATCGTGCTCGAGACCGATCTGGCCGAAGATCTATGGCCAATCCAGGCGGATACGACCCAACTCGAGCTCATGATCCTCAACCTCGTGATCAACGCGCGCGACGCGATGCCCGAGGGTGGCCGGATTGCGATCCACACCCGCAACGTCGTGCGGCAGAAGCCGGAAAGGCCGGAAGAGCCGGAGCCGGGGGAATATATCGAGCTGACAGTATCGGATGACGGCAGCGGCATTCGGCCGGAAGTGCTCGCGCGGGTTTTCGAGCCGTTCTTCACGACCAAGCCGGTCGGCAAGGGCTCGGGATTGGGGCTCAGTCAGGTCCTGGGGTTGGCTCAGCAACAGGGAGGAGGGGTGGCGATCGACAGCACGCCGGAGCAAGGGACCGAGGTCCACATCTATTTGCCGCGTGCGACGGAAGGAGCGGCGGTCGCGGCTGCTCAGCCGCCGTAATGGACGATTTCCGGCAAGCTGTCGGGAACCACGGCGTAGCTGTCCATCCGGGACAGAAGCATGTCGACATCCTCGTCGGCGGTGTCCTCATGTGAGGCGAGAGCCTTGAGCGCGATGTCCCGCCGACGGTCGAAGAACTCCTCGGGCTCGAGATCGGCGTCGAGTTCCCGGGCGATGGCCAGAGCCACTCGGAACATCGCCAGCAGCTTGATCGGGATGTTTGCCTTGTGAAGCAAGGATTTGAGTCCGAGCACGCCGCTGTCACGGACCAGGATACGCGCATTGGTCAGCGGGATGTCGGCCATTACTGCGAGGCAGGCTTCGAAAAAGGGGAGGTCGCCCAGACAGAGCGCTCGCAGGATCACTTGCGGCGTCAGGCGGCGCGACGCCAGCATTTCCCGGGCGCGCAGGAACGGATCAGTCGAATTGGCGGCCGAGGAGTAGAGCGCCTTGGCTGCCCGCTCCTTGGTCTTGACCGCCACGTCCTTGGCGACGGTCGGCGTCAGGTGATAGCGCGCGACAAGCTGGGTCTGGAGCCCTTCCGACACGAGATTGATCAGCCTGACCACAATCTCGGCCGGCAGCTGCTGGCGGCGCGCCATTGCGTCGGGGACGAGCCGGCGATTGCCAAAGCGATTGAGCGCTCGGCTGAATCCGTCCTGGGCAATCTCGGCGCGCTTGTTGTTCATGAGCTGAAGCAGCGCGAATTCGTCGCCGTGATCGATGAGGGTGTCCGATACCGCGCCGGATACGGTCGGGCGCCCGGCCACTGCCGATTGACGCGCCGGATCGCCGCCGCGGACGATGTCGATCAGATCGTCGTCCGTAAGGCTCAGCGAGTATTGCAGGATGGGGAGCGCGACCTCCTCCACGTCATGGGCCAGGCGAAGCGCGACATCGTGGGGCAGGGCGGGCGTCGATTTGACGGCATCGGCGAGTGCGACTCGGACGCGGACCACTGTGTCACGAGCGAGCAGGCGGATGATGTCCTCGGCCAGAGCGCGCTCGCTAGTCGTCAGCGTATCGGAGGCGAAGCCGACCCCGACCTTGCGGGCGATACGCGCGCGGTTGCTCTCCGAGGGGTCGCGGAGGAGGCGCGACACGTCTTCGGGCTGCAGCTTTGGAAAACCGACCCGCTCCTCCAGGCGCCTCGAAATGTCCATGCTCTGAGCCGGCATACAACGCTCGCTCGCGGCGCCCGTCATGACGCCAAGCTCACTGAAGACCCGGTTTGCTTAAGGCGGAGTAAAATATCCGAGCGGTTTTAGGGGTTGCGGCCGCCTTCGGCCAATGTCCAACCGACAAGTTCGGGCAGAAGCTCGCTCACGGCCTGGTTGAAGCTTGCTATCACGCCGTCGAAGCCGCCACTGCCGATCGGCGCGGTCGTGTCGAACATCCGGCTTGCCACGATCGCGCGATCCCGCGTTCGGACGAGCCGGCCGGTGAGCCGCACATGCACGTTGGCCGGGCTGGATGCGGCATCGACTTCAAAATCCTGAAGATCGACGGCCAGGATATAGTCTGCCTTGAGACCGCCGCCTTGCCGCTGCACCGCCTGGATTCGACCCGAACGGTCGAAGGCCTGCAGAATGAGTTCTTGCAGCATGGCCGGCGCTTTGTCCGCCCAGGCGACGTCCGCATAATAATCCATGCGGTTCGGCGCAGGTACGATCGCGATCCGCGTCGTATCGAGCGCCAGCGTCGCCGTGGGTTTGTCGATCAGCAGCTGCCAAGGAGCGGCCGGCCCGGCGGCCGACACCGCGCGCGGCGCGTCGAGCCTGTAAAGGGCGGGGGACGGCCCGGAGGGGGCCAGCAAGCCGCCGCAGCCGGCCGCGAATAACGGGAGGAACAGGAGGAGACGTCTGATCATTGCGCGGCCCCGGCTGAGGCCTTGGGTCCATAGCCACGATTGGGATCGACGCCGATATGCGTCCCGCCACCGAAGAAATAGCGCTGCGGATCCTGGTCAAGCCGATCGGCGACATGCTGCAACGTGTCAGTGAGGCCGCGAAGCTGGGTCGCGAGCGCGGTCAGCTGATAGAGGCCGGTGCCGGTGAACTCGCGTAGCGGTCCGCGATTTTCAGCCAGCATTGTCTCGACCTCGTTCGTGGTCTTGTGCAGCTCCTCCACCGTCGCCCGCACGGCCTTGCCGTCCGCCTCGAAGGTCTGGGAGAGCCGGGGCAGATCCGTGTGTAGGTCGCCAAGCACCTTATTCATGTTCGTCACCGCGTCCTGCACTTCCGGCGTGACCGCCCTCAAGTTCGCCGACAGGACCCTCAAATTGTCGATCGTTTCCGAGATCGCTTTCACATTCTCAGGAGAGAGAGCGTTATTCGCGCGGTCAGCCAGGTCTATTAGCTTGCCGATCAGCTTGGGCGCGTCCTCCTCGAGCGACATGAGCGTCGAATTCCGCGAGGCAATGACCGGAATTTGATCGTCGGGCGCCGTGAGCGCCGGACTCGATTGCGTCCCGCCGGTGATCTCGACATAGGAGCCGCCGGTAATGCCGGCGATCTCCAGCGACGCCACCGAGTCGACCTTGATCGGCGTGCCCGGGTTCAGGTTCAGCGTCACGCGGATCCGTTCGATGTTCGTCGGATCGATCTCGACCGCGCCGACGCTTCCGACTGGCACGCCCCGATAACGCACCGCGCTGCCGCCCTGCAATCCGGCTACCGAGCCGTTGAAATAGGTGTAGTAGACATCAATGTTCCGGCTGAACTCCGTCCGTGCCAACCAAAGGACAAAGATGACCAGCGCGGCAAGCACGACCAAGACGATGCTGCCGACGAGCACGTAGTTGGCGCGGGTCTCCATCTAATTGAGCTCCATTTTCTCGAGCGCGGCCCGCCCGCGCGGCCCCCGGAAATAGGATTGGATCCAGGGGTGGTCGACCTCCATGAGCTCCGCCATGGTGCCGACCACCGTATGCCGGTCGACCAGAACGGCAATCCGGTCGCAGATCGCAGCCAAGCTATCGAGATCGTGGGTTACCATGAACACCGTCAAGTCGAGGCTGGATTTCAGCGACTTGATCAGCGCGTCGAATTGCGACGCGCTGATTGGATCGAGGCCGGCGGTGGGCTCGTCGAGGAACAGCAGCTCGGGATCGAGCGCCAATGCCCGAGCGAGGCCGGCGCGCTTCTTCATGCCGCCCGAAAGCTGTGCCGGAAACTTGGCCCCGCTATCGGGCGGCAATCCCACCATGGAAAGCTTTACTCGTGCGATCTCGTCCATGACCGATTGCGGAAAGTCGGTCAGCTCGCGGACGGGGACCTGAATGTTCTGGGCAACGGTCAAAGAGCTGAAGAGCGCGCCGTCCTGGAAGAGCACGCCCCAATGCCGGCGCAGGATCTGCTGAGCTTCAGCACCGCAGGTCGTCACGTCCGTCCCCAGCACGTCGATCCGGCCGGCCGATGGCGTGGTAAGCCCGACGATTTCCCGCAGCAGCACCGATTTGCCGGCGCCAGACCCGCCCACGACGCCCAATACCTCGCCGCGATAGACGTCGAGATCGAGATTTTCATGGATCGTCTGCTGGCCGAACCGCGTGGTAAGGCCGCGCACACTGATGACCGTCTTTTTGGTTGTGGCGTCGGGCTGCATCAAAACCCGATTCTGAGGAACAGCACGGCAAACAAGGCGTCGAGCAGGATGACGAGGAAGATCGACCAGACCACGGACTGAGTCGTGTGTTGGCCGACGCTCTCGGCGCTGCCGGATACCTCCAGCCCGTGATAACAGCCGACCATGGCGATCACGAAGGCGAAGAAAGGCGCCTTGACGAGTCCGGCCCAAAGATGACGGGTCTCGACCGCTGAGCGAAAATTCTCGAGGAATTGGCGCAGCGTGATCCCGAGCGTGAAATCGGCGGTAATTGCGCCGCCGACAAGCATCACGATGCTGGCGAAGAATGCCAGTGGAACCAAGATCAGGATCAGCGCGGCGACCCGGGGCACCACCAGCACTTCCATTGGGTCCAGCCCGATCGTGCGCATGGCGTCGATCTCCTGGTTGATCTTCATGGTCCCAATCTCGGCCGCGAAGGCCGATCCAGAGCGGCCGGCGACCATGACTGCGGTCAGGAACACGCCGAGCTCTCTCAGGATCGAAATGCCGAGAAGGTTGACGACCAGGACGCCGGCGCCGAAGCGCTTGAGCTGATCGGCGCTCAGATCGGCCAGCACGATTCCGATCAGGAAGGCAAGCAAACCTACGATGGGCATCGCGTCGATGCCGATCCGCTGCATCTGGTTGACCATGGACGTCAGCCGTAGGCGCCGAGGTTCGCGAATGACGCGCCAGAAAACGACGAGCAATTCGCCGTAGAAGCCGATGAGGTCGCGCGCATCGTGCCCGAGATGCACGGCCCAATCGCCAAGCCCGGCGATCCGATCGACGATCGTCGGCCGCGACGGTTCGGGCAGCAAGTGACTATCGGCGCTGCTCACCTGGTCGAGCAGCGCGGCCTGTGCGTCATGGGCCCCGACGACCACCGCCGGCCCCGCTTCGGCGAGGCGCTCGCGAACCCTGGCGACGGCAATGGCGCCGACGGTATCGAGCAAGGTGACGCCGGACACGTCGATCTCGGTCGGTCGGCCGGGCTCGGGACGAATCTCGCTGAGATCCCGCTCATGCGCCATCACGGTGTTGACATCCCAACGACCGCGGAACAAAACCCGCAACTTTCCCGCCTCCGGCGCGGCGATCACTGTGCCGAGATCGGATCTGGGTGGCGTCGCGCGCGGCTTCCTGCTCATCAACATAGAAGAACCTCGGCGCCGAGAAGCATGCCTGGTCATGTGACGGCAAGGCGCGCTTCAGTTCAACCCTGGCATTATGTAGAAGGTTTCCGAATCAGCTCGGAAGATGCATAGCTCACGATTCGGCAGTCTCCGGACATGATAACCGCTTGGACCCGCTCATGATCGATCTTAAAACGCGTATTGCGCTCATTCCGGAATTTCCGAAGCCCGGAATTCTGTTCTACGACATCTCGCCGCTTCTGGCCGACGGCGCGGCTTGGCGCCAGGCGGTCGATCAGCTCGCCGAACGTATCGCAGCCTATAAGCCCGATCTATTGGTCGGGATCGAATCACGTGGGTTCCTGGCTGCCGCGCCTCTCGCCCATACGCTGGGCATCGGCTTTGCGATGATCCGCAAGCGCGGCAAGCTCCCCGGCGACCTCATGGGCCATGATTACGCTCTCGAGTATGGCACCGATCGGGTCGAAATCCAGAGAGAGGCGGTGAAGCCCGGCCAGCGCGTCATCGTCCTGGACGACCTCCTGGCCACCGGCGGCACGATGGCTGCGGCGATCGCGCTGCTTAGGCTCTGCGGCGCCGAGGTCGCCGCCGCCGGGTTCCTCATAGAGCTGGGTTTCCTGAGCGGTCGGGAGCGGCTGGACGTGCCGATCGAAGCGCTGATGCGGTTCGACTAGGCGGTCGAACGCCTTCGGTAGAGCTCGATTCCGACACCTAACGCCTCTGAGAAGATGTCGGGCTTTTCCAGGCGCACGCGGGCGGCTTCAACGGCCGGATGGGCGAAGCAGAGCTGGATCAGCTCCTCGGCCAAGGGCTCCAAAAGCTTTGCATGCGGCCGCTTGGGCCATTCCTCGCGGATTACATCCCGCAATCGGTCGTAGTCGAGGATGCCGTCGGCGTCCGCGTCGGTATAGGTCGCGCCGACATAGGCCCAGGCCTCGACATTTACCACCAACCGCTGGGGACGAAGCTGCTCCCAGGGATGCAACCCGACCTTCACCTCGACGACAAGGTCGCGAAGCAGCATGCGGACATGATCGCGCGCCGGATCGAACAGGCCGACGCTCGGCTGACCGGTATCGATCGGGCGTGCGATCGTGCTCGCGGGCGCTGGGCGGCGCGTCGTCATGGCTCAATAGGCAAGATAGGCCTTACGAGGAGCGCTGCGTCGCGTCCTTCTTGCGATCGGCATAGATGTACAAGGGTTCGGCGCGCTTTTCCGCCGCTTCCTTGTTGATCACGACCTCGGAGATGTCGGTCTCGCCCGGCAGCTCGAACATGGGCTCGAGCAGGATGCTCTCCATGATCGACCGGAGGCCGCGGGCCCCGGTCTTCCGCTCGATCGCCTTGCGGGCGATCACCTTCAGCGCCTCGTCATGGAAGCCGAGCTTCACATCCTCCATCTCAAAGAGCCGCTGGTACTGCTTCACGAGCGCGTTCTTCGGCGTGGTCAGGATCTCGAGCAGCGCGCCTTCGTCCAGGTCGTCCAGAGTCGCCAGCACCGGCAGGCGGCCGACAAACTCGGGGATCAAGCCGAATTTCAGCAAATCCTCAGGCTGCACATCGCGCAGGATCTCTCCGGTCCGGCGCTCCTCGGGTCCGCGCACATCGGCACCGAAGCCGATCGAGGTACCGCGATGGCGCTGGGCGATGATCTTTTCCAGACCCGCAAAGGCACCGCCGCAGACGAACAGGATGTTCGTCGTGTCGACCTGCAGGAACTCCTGCTGCGGATGCTTACGGCCGCCCTGCGGCGGCACGGAGGCGATCGTGCCCTCCATGATCTTGAGCAGGGCCTGCTGCACGCCTTCGCCGGAGACGTCTCGCGTGATTGAAGGGTTGTCCGACTTGCGGCTGATTTTGTCGACCTCGTCGATATAGACGATGCCGCGCTGCGCCCGCTCGACATTGTAGTCGGCAGCCTGGAGCAGCTTCAGGATAATGTTCTCGACGTCCTCGCCGACATACCCGGCCTCGGTCAGCGTCGTGGCGTCCGCCATCGTGAACGGGACGTCCAGGATCCGGGCCAGCGTCTGGGCGAGCAGGGTCTTGCCCGAGCCGGTCGGCCCGATCAGAAGGATGTTCGATTTCTGCAGCTCGACATCGGAGTTCTTCTGACCGTGCGCCAGCCGCTTATAGTGATTGTGCACTGCAACGGAAAGCACGCGCTTGGCGTGCTCCTGGCCGATGACGTAGTCGTCCAGAACCGCCTTGATGTCGCGCGGGGTCGGTACGCCGTCGCCGGATTTGACCAACTGTGTCTTGGTCTCCTCGCGGATGATGTCCATGCACAGTTCGACGCACTCGTCGCAGATGAACACGGTCGGCCCCGCGATCAGCTTGCGTACTTCGTGCTGGCTCTTGCCGCAGAAGGAGCAATAGAGCGTGTTCTTGGAGTCGGTGCCGGTGGATTTGGTCATTGGGGCTGACCCGTCGTCTTCCGCAAAGAGTTCTTTCGTACCAGTGTTATCATTGACCCGTATCCAGAGCCAAGGCAAGGGAGCCGTCGACCGGGCGAGCGCTCGGAAAACCGCTCCGGTCGCCCCGTCGATCGGGGGCTCCTATATGAGACTAGGGCCTCCATCCCTAATAGATGCGTTAAAATTGTGGCAAAAGAAGAGGGCATGACTCCCGACGTGATCGAATCCGTGGTCGAGGCGATCAGCTTCGATCCCGCCGGCCTGGTTCCGGCGATTGCACAGCAGCACGATACGGGCGAGGTCCTGATGCTCGCCTGGATGAACCGCGATGCAGTGCGGCAAACCCTATCCACGGGCTGCGTCACCTATTGGTCGCGCTCCCGCCAGGGGCTCTGGCGTAAGGGAGACACCTCAGGCCACACGCAGCGGCTCGTCGCGATGCGGATCGACTGCGACGGCGACGCGCTGCTGCTCTCGGTCGACCAGGTCGGCCCAGCTTGCCATACGGACCGACCGAATTGCTTCTTCCGGCTGGCGACGGACAAGGGGTTGGTGGTTACGGCAGAGCCGGTCGCCTAAGCCAGTTCCAGCAGTTTCGGCAGCAGCGAACTGGCGCCGATACGAAAATTCGCCGGGGTTGCCCAGCCCGATCCGAGCATTGCTTCTGCAAGGGTCAGGTAAAGCGCGGCCGCGGCGGGCTCTCGGATGCCGCCGGAGGCTTTGAAACCAACCGGAAGTCCGGCGGCCTCGATACATGACAGGATCACCGCGGCTGCCTCGGGCGTCGCTCCGGTGGCGATCTTGCCGGTCGAAGTCTTGAGGAAATCGGCGCCGCTTTGGATTGCTACATCCGCGGCGGCGGCCAACCGCTCGAAGTCGGGATAGGCGCCCGATTCCAGGATCACTTTGCAGCGGACGTCATAACCGCCGGCATCCCGCACTGCCCGGACATTTTTTGAGGCGGGTGGGGCGGAATCGGAAAGAAAGCGGCGGTATGGGAAAACGAGATCGATCTCCTCGGCGCCCTCGCGGAGCGCCTCGTCGACCATGCGCATTACGTCCAAAGGGTCGCTGTTGCCCTCGGGGAAGTCGATGACCGTAGCGACCTTGACCTCGGTCCCTTCGAGCGTCTCGCGCACCTGTCGGACGAAGCCCGGATACACGCAGACGGCCGCCACCGGCCCTTTGGGCGTTACCGCAGCACGGCAGAGCGCGGCGATTTTCTCTGGCGTGTCCTCCCGCTCGAGCGAGGTCAGATCGATGGAGGCGATCAGCCGCCGTGCGAGGCCGGGCGTAACCTCGACGCGTCGCGCCTCCTCGATTAGAGCGAGCGTGGCCTCATCCAGCATCGGATTGCCAGGTTTCGGGATCGGTCTGCGTCTGAGCACCGGTCTCCATATTCTTGATCTCGTGTGGATTTCCGTCCTCGAAGGGTGGAAACCAGACGAAGGGGATGCCCTTCTTCTCGGCATAGGACAGCTGCCGTGCCAGCTTCTGCGGCGCGTGATAGGTCTCGACCCTGAAACCGCGGGCGCGAAGGGTCTGAGCGGTGGATAGGGCCATTGCCCGCCTCTCGGCGGAAGGGAGCACGACGAGAATGTCGGTTGGGCTTTTGCGTCCGGTTTCAATTTTATTGGTTTGCAACAGCTTATAGAACAATCTTGAGAAGCCGATCGAGAGTCCGACGCCAGGCAGCTTCTTGTTGATGAAAGCTCCCGCGAGATCGTCATAGCGGCCGCCGGCGACCACCGTCAGATCGGGCTGGTCGGCAAATCGGCCCTCATAAACGGTGCCCGTGTAGTAATCGAAGCCGCGCGCGATCGACAGGTTGGCAACGACGTCGTCGATGCCGAGATGGCCGAGTTCCTCGATCACCTGCTTGAGCTCTAAGACGCCTTCCTCGAGGAGGGCGTTTTGGACTCCGCTTTCCCTGACATGCTCTATGAAAGCCGTGCCCGACGAAATATGGCGGCTGAACACGACCGCCAAATTCGCGGCGACCTCGCTCGTGGGGCCGGGGAAGCATGGAATCAGGCCCCTGACCAGTTCAGCGGGTTGCACTTTTTCGGCCTTGTCCAACCAACGCACGGCGCCGACCAGGTCCTTGCAGCCCATCCCGGTCAGATAACCCTGCAGGATCTTCCGATTGCTGAGATGCAGCGTCACATCCGCGATGCCGATCGCCTTCAGTGCTTGCATCGCGACGGCCGCGAGCTCCGCATCAAAGGTAAGGGCGAGGTTGTCGACGCCGATTACGTCGATATCGCATTGCAGGAATTCACGGAATCGGCCGGCTTGGGGACGTTCGCCGCGCCAGACCCGCTGCATCTGATAGCGCTTGAAGGGGAAGACCAGCTCGCTGAAATGCTGCGCAACATAGCGGGCGAAAGGGACCGTCAGGTCGTAATGGAGGCCAAGCCTGGCCTCCGATCCGGTCGTCTCGTCGGCCTGCAGGCGCTCGATTGTGTAGATCTCCTTGTCCGTCTCCCCTTTTGCGAGAAGCACTTCGAGCTCCTCGACCGAGGGGGTCTCGATCGGCGCGAAGCCGTAGCTTTCGAAGGTCGCGCGGATGCGGTCGAGCATCGATTGCTCGACCATGCGAATTTCGGGCAGATGCTCGGGGAATCCCGAGATTGGGCGGGGGCGGTAGGTCATGGCCGGGGCGATGTATCGGAAAAGAGAGGCGCGGGCTAGGCCGCGGCGCCCCGCCGGCGGATCGCGGGCTCGGCCTCGAACAGCTCGCTGAGCTTGTTGAGCATCGTGCCGCCCAGCTGCTCGGCATCGACCAGCGTCACGGCGCGGCGGTAGTAGCGGGTCACGTCATGGCCGATGCCGATGGCGATCAGCTCGACCGGGCTGGTCGTCTCGATCCATTCGATCACCTGGCGCAGATGCCGCTCCAAATAGTTTCCCGGATTCACCGAGAGGGTCGAATCATCGACCGGGGCGCCGTCCGAGATAACCATTAGGATGCGGCGCTGCTCCGGCCGGACGATCAGCCGATTATGCGCCCAAAGGAGCGCCTCGCCATCGATATTCTCTTTGAGCAGCCCTTCCCGGAGCATCAACCCCAGATTTTTCCGCGCGCGCCGCCATGGCGCATCGGCGCCCTTGTAGACGATGTGGCGGAGGTCGTTCAGCCGGCCCGGATTGGACGGCTTGCCGGCGGCGATCCAGCGCTCGCGCGACTGGCCGCCCTTCCAGGCGCGGGTGGTGAAACCCAGGATCTCGACCTTGACGCCGCAACGCTCCAGCGTATGGGCCAATATGTCCGCGCTCATTGCCGCAATGGTGATCGGACGGCCGCGCATCGAGCCCGAATTGTCGATCAGCAGCGTCACCACCGTGTCGCGGAAATCCATCTCCTTCTCGCGCTTGAAGGAAAGGGGGAGCACAGGGTTGACCACCACGCGAGCCAGCCGCGCGGTGTCAAGCAGCCCTTCCTCCAGGTCGAACTCCCAGGACCGCGTCTGCTTCGCGAGCAAACGCCGCTGCAACCGGTTGGCGAGCCGTGCCACCACACCCTGCAGATGCTGCAGCTGCTGATCGAGCAGCCGGCGGAGCCGTGCCAGCTCCTCGGGGTCGGCCAGCTGGTCCGCTTCGACGATCTCGTCGAATTCGAGCGTGAAAGCCTTGTAGTGGCGCTGATCGTCGGAGGACGACGGCGCGTGCTGGCGCGGCGGCAGATCCGAATCGGCCTCCTCGCTGCCTTCCTCCCCCTCGGCCGCTTCGCTGGTCGCAACCTCGATCTGGGCTGTGTCGTCGCTCTCCCCATCGCCTACGGTCGGGCGCATATCGCCCGCCTGATCCTCGGTTTGGCCGCCCTGGCTCTCCTGGTCCTGCGACTGGTCCTGGCCTTCTTCGCCTTCGGACTGAGCCTCCTCCTGGTCTTGCCCAGCCTCTGGCTCCGGACCGACATCGAGCGAAAGCTGAGTCAGCAGCCGGCGCACCTCGCGCGCGTATTGGTCCTGGTCATGGAGAACCTTGTGAAGCCCTTCGAGCCGGGTCGGCAGTTTGGCCGTGATGACAGGGCGCCAAGCATCGATTAGCCCCTTGGCAGCCGGCGGCGGCGGCGCGCCGGTCAGCGCCTCGCGGGCCAGCAGCCGCAACGCCTCGGGCAGTTGCGCCTCGTCCCGCTTGGTGACGCGGTCCAGGCCTTGGCGGCGGCAGCGGTCGTCGAGTGCCGCGCCCAGATTGGACGCAACCCCCGCCATCTCTTCGGCGCCGATCGCCTCGCAGCGGGCCTGCTCCAGCGCCTCGAAGGCGGCGCGCGCCGGTGCGGATTGCGGCATCCGGTGAGCGTGGACCTGCGCATCATGGTGCCGCAGCCTGAGTGCGACGGAATCGGCCGCGCCGCGCGCGATGGCGGCGTCGAGCGGGGACAGGTCGCGCGCCGGGCTCGGAATCCGCACCCGCTTGCCCATGATCGCGGGCGGATCATTGGAGAAGGCGACCTCGACATCCTCCTGTCCGGACATCGCGCGAAGCGTGTTCGCGGTCGCCCGCTTGAAGATGTCGATCGGCGTTTCGTTCCCGTCCATGCGCGCGAAACGCTAGGCCAGCGGCGAGCGTACGCCCGTTTCCGGCAGCTCCGTGCCGAAGCAGCGCTGATAATATTCGGCAACCGTCGGCCGCTCGAGCTCGTCGCACTTGTTGAGGAAGGTCGTGCGGAAGGCGAATGCGACGTCGCGGAAGATCTTATCGTTCTCGGCCCAGGTGATCACCGTCCGCGGGGACATGACGGTCGAGATGTCGCCGGCAATGAAGCCCTGGCGGGTCAGATCGGCCAAGCGGACCATCGCGCTGATCTTCGTACAGTCCGCATCCGAGGTCATGCCGAGCTTGGCGGTAACGATCTCGACTTCCTCGTCATGCGGCAGGTAGTTCAGAGTCGCCACGATGTTCCAGCGATCCATCTGGCCCTGATTGATCTGCTGCGTCCCGTGATAGAGGCCGCTCGTATCACCAAGGCCAATCGTGTTCGCGGTAGCGAACAGGCGGAAGGCCGAGTGGGGCCGTATCACCCGGTTCTGATCGAGCAGCGTGAGCTTGCCTTCGACTTCCAGCACCCGCTGGATCACAAACATCACGTCCGGCCGCCCGGCGTCATACTCGTCGAACACGAGCGCGCAGGCATGCTGGAGGGCCCAGGGCAGCAGCCCTTCGCGATACTCCGTGACCTGCAGCCCGTCGCGCAGCACGATCGCATCCTTGCCCAAGAGATCGATGCGGCTGATGTGACTGTCGAGATTGATGCGGATGCATGGCCAGTTGAGGCGCGCGGCGACCTGCTCGATATGAGTCGATTTGCCGGTCCCGTGATAGCCTTGGATCAGCACGCGGCGGTTGAAGGCAAACCCGGCCAGGATCGCCAACGTCGTGTCGTGATCGAAGCGATAGGCCTCGTCCAAGTCAGGTACATGGTCGGTGGGCTTGCTGAAGGCGGGCACGGTCATATCCGTGTCGAGTCCAAAGGTCTGCCGAACCGACAGGGTAATGTCGGGCGTCGATGTCTGGCCGACCGTGTCGGTCGAGATGCTCATCGGAAACTCCAGATAAGAAATCCGGCCGAGCTATTCCAAATAAACGGCCTTGAGGGTCTGAAGGGCCTGATTGATCGTCTTGAGACGCTCCTCGGCCCCCTTGTCGCCACCATTTCTATCCGGATGGTGGCGTTTTACCAACTCGATGTAGCGCGCTTTGATACTGGCATAGGTGACCGGCGTCGTCAGCCCAAGCGTGCGAAGCGCCGCAGCTTCGGGGGTCTGAGCTTCGCGTTCGCGCTGCCGCGCCCGCTGATCCCACTCGGTCCGTGCCTGTCGCTCCTCGCCCGCCGCGTAGGCGCTGGCGGCTGCGCGCAGCTTCTGCTCATGCGCGAACCAGTGACTCATGGGGCGCGTCGGTCGCTCCCATGACGTGTCGTTGCGAATCAGGGCCTCGATCTGGGACTCGGAAAGGCCGGCACAAAAATTCCATGCCTTGTTGTATTCGCGGACATGATCGAGGCAGAACCAATGATAATCGCGCAGCCTCTCCGGCGCTTTGGGCGCACGATAGAGACCCTCGCCGGTGCAGCCGGGGCTGTCACAAGCGCGGACCGGCTCCGTCTCATGGTCGCCGAAATCGAAGACTGAATATGCGCGTTGCATCGAGGAAATTATGGGGTTGGCCGCGCGTTCAGGCAAGCCAAGTCAGGGTGACTCGACCGCCGCGGCCAACTCTCTCTTGCGGCCGCTTGTCGAAGCGTTAACGTCGTTTGCCCGCCCAGAATTTGCGAAGGAAAAGCAATGGGATCAAGCGAAACCGGCCCGGTCGCCCAGACTATCCGCATCAAGCTCGAACAAGCCTTTGCACCGGTCTTGCTATCGATACTGGACGAAAGCCACTTGCATGCCGGCCATGCGGGACACGACCGGCGTGGCGAGTCGCATTTCGCCGTCGCCATGCGGTCGGCAGCCTTCGTCGGCAAGTCGCGGATCGAGCGACAGAGGATGGTCTATGAAGTCTTGGACGCGGAGATGAAGGACCGGGTCCACGCGCTGCGGCTATCGCTTCTGGCGCCGGGAGAAGAGGGCAGGGGCTAGACCTCTTCGGGCGCCCAGTCCTCTGGGAAATAGTTCCGGACCATCTCGCCGTCCTCGCGCCAGATATGGCAGCTATTGACGACGAACTTGGGATGCGTGTCGGCCACGACGCCTGGATTTCGCTTCGAGAGCAGCGGGCCCATATTCTGAAAAGCCACCGTGGCCAGCAGGCACAGCAGTTCCACATGGTGCGCGCAGCCTTCGACTCCGCCGACAAGAGACTTCACCCGCCGGCTCCAGCCGGGCCCGACCCGCTCTCCGACCAGCCGCTGGAAATTGCCGACGATGGCGCCGCAGGTCGGGAAGGGCGAGGCGTCGCTGGTGCATTCAACTGCGACGACTTCGAAATTCTCGTCGAGCGTCAGCCGTGCCCACATCTCATGGACCGCATCACCGGGAGCGACGCCGCCGCGCCAAGGATTTTTGAAGGTGTAGCTCTTGGTGTCGAGCAAATGCCCTTCGATATCCCAGAGTCCGTCCTGCCGGCGATAACCCTGGCAGGTGATCGTGCGGTTATGGATCGGCTCGCGGGGAGCCGGGGGCGAAAGCGGCATTGGATCAGATCGTTTCCGGCGCAGAGATCAGTTGAGCCCCGTCTCCCGCCCGATGGAGAGGAACTTCTCCCGCCGGCGGTGCTTGAGCGTTGCGCCGTCCATGCCGCGCATTGCGTCGAGCGCCCGTTCGATCGCATCGCCGGCCGAGCTGATTGCCTCGCTCCTATGGCGGTGCGCTCCGCCCAGCGGCTCTGGAACGATCTCGTCGATGACGCCGAGTTCTCGCAGATCCTGGGCCGTCAGCTTGAGCGCATTGGCAGCGTCGGCCGCGTGCTCGCCGCTGCGCCAAAGAATGGCGGCGCAGCCCTCCGGCGAAATGACCGAGTAGAAGGCGTGCTCCATCATCATCACACGGTCGGCGGCGGCGACCGCCACCGCACCGCCCGAGCCTCCCTCGCCGATAACCAACGAGACGACCGGGACCTCGACCTTCAGGCAGGTTTCAAGGCAATGGGCGATGGCCTCGGACTGGCCGCGCTCTTCGGCATCGATACCGGGGAAGGCGCCCATCGTGTCGACGAAGGTAATCACGGGCAGGCCGAACCGATCGCCAAGCTCCATCAGCCGTTCGGCCTTGCGATAGCCCTCGGGACGCGCCATGCCGAAATTGTGCTTGATGCGGGTGTCGGTGTCGTGGCCGCGCTCATGTCCCAAGACGATGCAGGAGCGGCCCCGGAAGCGCGCCAGCCCGCCCATGATCGCCTGGTCCTCGGCAAAGACCCGGTCGCCGCAGAGCGGCGTGAATTCCGTGAAGAGCTGGGCGACATAGTCGCTCGTGTGCGGCCGGGCAGGGTGGCGTGCCACCTGGACCTTCTGCGCCGGAGTGAGCTTGGCGTAGGTTTGCTTGACCAGGCGGCTCAGCTTGGCCTCGAGCTTCTGAATCTCTTCCGTGATGTTCACGTCCCCGGTGGACAGCCCTTTCAGCTCGTTGAGCTTGCCCTCGAGTTCGATGATCGGCTTCTCGAAATCGAGGCCCTGGGTCATCGCCATGGCTCAGCCTCCTTCCGCGATCAGCCGGTCATAGGCCGGCAGCGTCAGGAACTCTATGAATTTGTCTGAATGGACGAGCTGGCGGAGCATCTCGCCGGCGTCGTCGTAACGGCCGGCCGCGTAGCGCGGCGCGCCGATCCGCTCCTTCCATTTCGCGAGCTCTTCGTCGATCGTTCGGTCGACGAGCGCCCTATCGACCGTCCTGCCGTCCGCGAGCTTCGCGCCGTAACGCTGCCACTGCCAGATCTGCGCACGGCTGATCTCGGCGGTTGCCGCATCCTCCATCAAATTGAACAGCGGCACGCAGCCGATGCCGCGCAGCCAGGCCTCGATATAGCCGATCGCAACGGCGGTGTTGGTCCTGAGGCCGGCCTCGGTGCGCTCCCCAGGAGGGACGACCAGAAGATCGGCGGCCGTGACGTTCACGTCATCGCGCTTGCGATCAATCTGGTTGGGCTTCGGCATGTTGCGATCGAAGATCTCACGGACCATGCCGACGAGTCCGGGATGAGCGACCCACGTGCCGTCATGGCCGTCGCTCGATTCGCGCTCCTTGTCCACGCGCACGCCCGCCATGGCCCTCTCGTTCGCCGCGGGATCGTCCTTGATCGGGATGAGAGCGGCCATGCCGCCGATCGCGGGCGCGTTTCGACGGTGGCAAGTCTTGATCGCCAGCAAGCTGTAGGAGCGCAGGAAATGCGTGGTCATCGTGACCTGGTGGCGATCCGGCAATATCGCATTAGGATTGCCTTGGAACTTCTTGATAAAGCTGAATATGTAATCCCAGCGGCCGCAATTGAGCCCAGCCGAGTGATCGCGTAGCTCGTACAGGATCTCGTCCATTTCAAAGGCCGCCAGGATGGTCTCGATAAGGACTGTCCCTTTGATTGAGCCGTGCGGAATGCCGAGCGTCTGCTCGGAATGGATGAAGACCTCGTTCCAGAGCCGCGCTTCGAGATGGGATTCCATCTTAGGAAGATAGAAATAGGGTCCGGTTCCGCGCGCCAGCAACTCCTTGGCGTTGTGGAAGACGTAGAGCCCGAAGTCGAAAAGGCTCCCCGACATGGGCTGGCCGTCGACGGAGACGTGCCGCTCTTCGAGGTGCCAGCCGCGCGGCCGGACTTTCAGGACGGCAATTTGCGGATTTAGCGCGTAGTGTTTGCCGCTGGCCGGGTCCTGGTAGGTGATCGTTCGGCGGACCGCGTCGCGGACATTGATCTGGCCCTCGATCTGGTTGGTCCAGGAGGGCGTGTTGGCGTCCTCGAAATCCGCCATGAAGAGCTTCGCGCCGGAATTGAGCGCGTTGATGACCATCTTCCGGTCGACCGGCCCGGTAATCTCGACGCGCCGGTCCTGGAGGTCGACGGGCAGGGGGGCAATCGTCCAGTTGCCGTCGCGAACAGACTTGGTCTCCGGCAGGAAGTCCGGTCTCTCGCCGGCGTCCAGCCGCTTCTGCCGTTCGGCTCGGGCTGCGAGCAGCCGTTTGCGCTCGGCGCCGAATTTGCGCTCGAGGCCGGCGACGAAGGCCAGTGCTTCTTGGGTGAGAACGGTCTCGAAACCGGGCTTCATCGGGCCGGAAATAGCAATGCCGGCTTGGCTGGCGATCGGGGTATCCATTGCCGTCTTCGAATGGTGTTGGTGAAGCGCGCTGCTATAGCACGATCATGCTGCAGCGCCAAAACCATGGGAACTCAAGCTTTTCGGCCTGCCAAGGGGTGATGGGCGCGGACCACGCGCTGAAGCCGCTCGCGCGCGACATGGGTATAGATCTCGGTTGTGGCGATATCCGCGTGCCCAAGCATCTTCTGAACCGCCCGGAGGTCGGCGCCATGATCGATCAGATGGGTCGCGAAGGCATGACGCAGGACGTGCGGGCTCACGCGGACCGGATCGATGCCGGCGACGGCGGCACGCTCCTTGAGGAGCTGGGCGAAGCGTTGCCGGGTCAAATGGCCGGACCTGGAGCCTATCGATGGAAACAGCCATGGTGATTCGCGGCCACCGGGAGCAAAGGAGCGCCGCACAGGAAGATAGCGGCCGAGCGCGGCGCGCGCAGGCTCGGATACTGGGACCAGCCGGTCCTTTTCGCCTTTTCCGCGGACGTTCAGGACCGTGACCTCCCGTCCGAGTGCGGCCATCGGCAGGCCGACCAGCTCGGAGACTCTAAGGCCGCTGCCATACAGAAGCTCAATCAGCGCGGCGAGGCGCAGCGAGGCGGCGGACTCCGTTCCTTGCGGGTCGGCGGCGAGCAGGGCCGATACCTCCGCTTCGGACAACAGCTTCGGCAGTGGTCTTCCAAGCCTGGGCGAATCGAGCGCGGACGAGGGGTCGTCCTGCCGCCGCCCTTCGGAAAGCAGGAACCGATAGAATTGCCGAAATGCCGAGAGGCGGCGGCCGACCGTGCGCGCGGCCGCGCGCGAAGACGCAAAATAGGTTCGTAGCTGGTCGGTCGTGGCCGATTCAGGAAGGCTGCTCAGGAAGGCGCTCAGGTCAGCCAGATCCGCGGCGTAGGCTTCGCGCGTGTTCGGCGCCACGCCTCGCTCGGCGACCAGCATATCGAGAAATGCATCGACCGCGGGCGAAGTCGGCGGCCGCGGCCTAGGCTTGCGTCCGCGCCCCACGATCAGTGCCCGAGCAGCGTCGCTGTGATTGCTTCGAAGGCCAAAGCGTGCGCCTCGTCATGGAGATGCACGAGGTCGAGGTCAGCGAGCGCTCGCCGAAGCGCCAGCGGATGCGCGGTCGCCGGGCCGCCTTCGCCCAGCATGGCCAGCGCCCGCAGAACCGTCTCGCCCACGCGCCCCTGCTTGGCTGCGCGGTCCATCGCGATCAGGTCGCCGATTACGGGCTCGGGCCGGTCCTCGCCGGCGGCGACCTCCGTACCGGAAGGCGCGCTCGTAACGCCGAAAGCCGAGAGGATCGTCACGATCCGGGCGCGATGCGCCGGATCAAGTCCCGATTGCTGCTCCCAATCCGCGATCCCCATCGGATCGGCCTGCTTCAACAGGACGCGGTAGGGCCAAAGCGCCGCACCGGAGCCGGTTTGCTGAGCAAGCTCTGCCCAGGATGTCGCGGCGTCCACGTCACCCAGGCTGTAGAGCACCATGGCGACCCGCGATGCGGCGGCGGACCGATTGGGCCCCGCCTCGAGCTCGCGGAGCCCGCCAGCCATCGCGACGCCGACCTTGTCGAGGACTCCATCGGGCGAAAGCAGCCCCTGATCGATCAAATCGAGCTTCTGACCAAGATCAGACTGGTGCGCGATCGCTCGGAAAAGGGCGGCAGCCGTCGCACCGTCCTTGGGTGCGCCGGGGTCGGCCGCGATATCGGCCTTCGTCGGGGCGGCGGCGAAAATCGCCGCCAGCGCCTCTCCCGAGAGCGCGCTCGCCCGGCCGGCAGCGAAGGCCGCTTCCAAGCGCTCGTCGGCCGAAACGCGCGGATCGCGAGCCGCCGCGACCAGCAGCGCGGGCGTAGCGGTAGCCGGATCGACGGTGAGAGGTGCGCCCGTGATTCGCGCCAAGGGGCCGAGCTGCTCAGCGTCGATTCCATTGAGATCGCCCTCGACCTTCTCGCCGGCGGCAGTTCGGCACAGAAGCAGACCCGTTTGCGCCCATTGCGCCGAGATGGTGGAGGCGAAGGCTCGGATGTCGATGCAGGCTGCCTCCACCTGTCCGGCCAGCAGCTCGGCCTCAACCTCGGCATGGGCCAATGCCTCGTCTTGCGGGAGACCGGGGGCGGCCCGAGCGAGCGCCGCGGCGTCCGCGAGATTGCCCATCTCCATCAGCTTACGGACCCGGCGCAGAAGCATCTTGGAATCGCCGTCGTCGCCGGGTGGCGCGTCGCCGACACTCACCAGCAAGTTCTTGGCGAGCTCGTGCTCCGCCGCCGAGTTGATGCGGCTCGGGACGAGGTCGATCAGCTGAAGGACCAGAGCAAAGGGCGTATCGCGCCAGGTTCGGAGGTCGAAATCCGTGTCGCGCTGCGGAAGCGTGCCCACGGAGTCTGGTCCGGTCGCGCCCGAGCCGCCGAGCGATCCGGAGACCCCGGATGCCGGCGCCGAGCGGGTCGATTCGCCGAGAATCGGCACCTGCTCGGGACCGGAGGGCGGCGGGAGCACATCGGTGGTGTCTTGCGCCCAAGCCGCGAGCGACCAGGCCGCGGCGAGCGCGGCCGCGATTGTCAGCGCTGGGCGGGTCAATGGATGAGCTTGTCGGTTGGGATGGTCTTCTCGATCTGCGCCGACGGCGCCGGTATGTCGACCGAGGCCAGAACAACGAGGGTTACGCCGATGATGACCAAGGCCGCGACAGCGGCGATGAGAGCGACTTTCATAGGTCTCCGGCCAATTGCCAATCGCAAGGGGCTTTGTGATAAACAGCGCCGTGACGCCACGTCAAACACGGCAGCCGCGGCAAAGCCTACAGCCGCAATCCGAGTCGCATCCAGCACCCGAACGCTCCATCGTGCTGGTCGGGTTGATGGGCGCGGGCAAAAGCCGGGTCGGAAAGCGGCTCGCCGAGCGACTCCGCCTACCCTTCATCGATGCCGACCAGGAGATCGAAAAAGAGGCCGGCACGAGCGTTTCCGAGCTGTTCGCGACAGTGGGCGAGGCCGTCTTCAGGGACCGCGAGCGGCAGATGATCGGCCGGCTCCTTGCCGGTCCGGTCTGCGTCATCGCCGTGGGCGGCGGCGCCTATCTCGACCCGACGACGCGCGCCGAAATTCGAGCGCGCGGCCGTTCGGTCTGGCTTCGCGCCGATCTGGAGACGCTCGTCGAACGGACCTCGCGCTCCAACCGCCGGCCCCTCCTGGAGGGCGTGGACAAGCGCGCGAAGCTCTCCGAGCTTATGGAGCGCCGCTACCCGATCTATGCCGAGGCCGATCTGGTCGTCGACAGCCATGCGGGCCCGATCGACGCGACGGTCGAGGCGGTTTTGAAGGCTTTGTCCCCCGCGCCTGAGACGAGCGCCCCGGCATGAAGAAGGGCTCCATTCTCGATACGGTTCGCGTGGGTCTGGGCGAGCGCGCCTATGACATTGTGATCGGGCCGGGCGCGATCGGGCGGACCGGAAAGCTTCTGGCCGAAATCGTCGGCGACCGGCCGCTTATCGTTGTGACCGATACGAACGTGGCCCGCCTCCAACTCCCAAAGCTGGAAGCTGCGCTCGGGCCGAGTCGGGGCGCGCCGAAAACGATTGTCGTGCCCGCCGGCGAGCAGACCAAGACCCTTGCGTCCTTCGCGGACACTGCGGAGCGTGTGCTGTCCCTTGGAGTGGACCGCAAGACGGTCCTCGTCGCGCTGGGTGGCGGCGTGGTTGGCGATCTGACCGGGTTCCTTGCGGCGACGCTGCTGCGCGGCATCGATTTCATCCAGATCCCGACAAGCCTGCTCGCTCAGGTGGACAGCTCGGTCGGCGGCAAGACCGGCATCGACAGCGTCCATGGCAAGAATCTGATCGGCGCCTTCCACCAGCCGCGCCTCGTCATCGTCGACACCGAGTCTCTGCTCACGCTGCCGCCGCGCGAGCTCAAGGCCGGTTACGCCGAGATCGTGAAGTACGGCTTGCTGGGAGACGCTCCATTCTTCGAATGGCTTGAGGCCAACGGCGCGGCTCTTCTGTCCGGAGATCCGGCTGCGCTCGTTCATGCGATCGCGACCAGCTGCAAGGCGAAGGCCAGGATCGTCGAAGCGGATGAGCGCGAAGAGGGTCAGCGGGCGTTGCTCAATCTTGGGCACACATTCGCTCATGCGCTCGAAGCCGAAAGCGGATTCGGCGTCGATTTCAACCATGGCGAGGCGGTGTCGGTCGGCATGGTTCTCGCTTTCGACCTGTCCGTCAGGCTGGGCTACTGTCCTGCCGGCGACCTCATGCGGGTCAGGTCGCATCTGGCCCGCCACGGTCTGCCGGTCTCGCCGCCCCAGGGCTTCGGCTTCGCGCCACCTGCGCTGATCGCGCGTATGCAGCAGGACAAGAAAGCGGAGCGAGGACGCCTGACCTTCATACTTGTACGGGGGATAGGAGGGGCGTTCGTCGCGAAAGGTGTCGAACGGAGCGCGGTGGAGTCGGCGCTGGCCAACGCGCTCGCCGCGTGACTCCGCTCCAGGCCGCGCTGGCTCTGATCTTCGGTTTCGTGCTGGGGCTGGGGTCCTATTGGGCGGGGCACTGGCTGAGGCGCCGCCTGCGGCCCGACGATGCGGCCGAGCTGCTGAGAAGCGCGATCGAAGAGCATACCGGCGAGCCTGGTGAGGAGGCGCCGGAGATCCGGCAGGAGCGAGCGATGCTGCGCTCGATCCTCGACCTGGCCGAGGTGCCGGTCGGCGCGGTGATGACTCATCGCCGCGACATGGTGACGATCGACGCCGACCTGCCTGCAGCGGAGATCGTCGACGCCGCTCTCGCCAGCCAGTTCACGCGACTTCCGCTTTGGCAAGGCGAGCCCGACAACATCGTCGGCGTGATCCATGCCAAATCCCTTCTCCGCGCGGTACGCGGCACTCTGGACAATTTGAACGTCGTAGCGCTGGCCTCGAAGCCGTGGTTCGTGCCCGACGCGACGAGTTTGCTCGACCAGCTCACGGCTTTCCGTGCCAGGCGAGAGCATTTCGCCCTGGTGGTGGACGAATACGGCACGCTGCTCGGGTTGGTGACGCTCGAGGACATATTGGAGGAGATCGTCGGCGACATCACCGACGAGCTCGATATCAACGTCGCGGGCGTATTCCCGCAGCCTGACGGCAGCTACATCGTCGACGGGCGCGTGACGGTGCGGGATCTCAATCGCCAGTTCGACTGGACGCTTCCCGACGAAGAGGATTATTCGACGATCGCGGGCCTGGTGATCTATGAGGCGCGGAGGATCCCGGCGGTGGGCCAGACCTTCACCTTCTTCGGTTTCCGCTTCGAGATCCTGAAGCGCCAACGCAACCAGATTCAAACCTTGCGTATCAGGCCGCCTGCGAAGGTCGAGTAACCTCAGCCGACCTTGCCGAGCAGATCGACCATGTCGTTGGCGTGCTCCTCCTCGATTTTCAGGATCTCCTCGATGACCCTGCGGCTTGTGGGATCGTCGGTTCCAAGCCAGCGGGCGATCTCGGTGTAGGATTGGATCGCGATCCGCTCCGCGACGAGATTTTCGCGGATCATCGACTGCAAGTCGGTGCCTTCGACATATTCCGAATGGCTCCGTTCGGCCAGACCATCGGGATTGAAATCCGGCTCTCCGCCCAGTTGCGTGATGCGTTCGGCGACCATGTCGGCGTGTTGCTGCTCTTCGGTCGCGTGCTGAAGGAACTCAGCCTTCACAGCTTCCGAGTCGACGCCCTTCGCCATGAAGTAGTGCCGCTTGTACCGCATCGCGCAGACGAGCTCGGTCGCCAGCACCTCGTTGAGGACCGCGATCACGCGTTCGCGATCCGCTTTATAGCCCTCGGTCACCGCGCCTTGATCGATATGCTGGCGTGCGCGGTCGCGGATTTCTCGAATGTCGGTCAGAAACTGCCTCATGAGGCACCTCGGCATGGGGTTGCCGCCAGGAGCCCCGGAGAAAGATAGATGACCCGCGGATTACAACTGCGTAATGCGATGCCGGCTGCCGCCGGCGCGAAATGCGCGGTCGGTCAAAATGTTACCTTCCCGGAAGCGCCATGGCGCTCTGCATCCGTCCAAACGCGCGGCGGTTAAACTTTGTTCATGTCGCGCAGTGCATGAAAATCCGACTCGTTGATCGCGCATCCGTCGCGTCGAGTACGCGACCCTAAGAGGGAGAGCAGCAATGACGAGCAATTTGAAACCGTTCTTGTGCGCGGTCGCAGCGATCGCCGTTTTCGGCGCTTCGACGACTGCCCTGGCGGACACGACCTGGCAGAAGGAGCATCCGCGCCGCGAGGAAGTTAACAACCGCCTGAACAACCAGAACAAGCGGATTCATAAAGAGGTCAAGGAGGGCGAGATGACCCATGCCCAGGCCGCGCAGCTTCACAAGGACGATCGCCAGATACGCCAGGAGGAGCGCGACATGGCGGGCCAGAATGACACGCACATCACCAAGCAGGAGCAGCGCACGCTGAACCAGCAGGAGAATGCGGTGTCCAAACAGATTGGGCAGTAGGCGACTCGAGACCCCCTCCTCGAATCCCGCTCCCCAAGTGGGAGGGGCAAGGGGAGGGGTGTCTCCACCAGTGCAATCGACGACGAGCGAGGGCGGCGCTAACGGCGCCACCCCTGCTCCTGCGCCTCCCGCAGGGGGAGGATTTGACTGCGTTTATTCCGCCGCCTCCGCCAACCGCTGGGCCCTGAGCGCCGCGGCGGGGTCGTGGCCGATCAGGCGGTCGTAGTTCTTGTGCATGCGGAGCACGTTCTGCTCGCGACGCCCGAGCAGGATGGACGGCACCGCGCCTTCCTCCATCATGATCTGCGACTGCGATTGAACCTTCATGTCTTCTTCGAGCGCGACGCGGATCAGCAGGTCGGCGACTTCCTGGTCCCGGGCCTTGATCTCGTCCGACGCGTCGCGATCCCAGCCATAGAGCCGGAAGATGTAGTCGCATTTGCCCGGCTCGTCGCTCGGATCGCTGCGCTGGAAGAAGGACATCAGCTCGCCCGCGCCGATCACCGTGTTGGGGAAGATCGCGTTCGAGACCGCGAAGCCGCAATATTCCGGCCATTCCGATTCGGGCTTGTGGCGGAATTCCTTGATCGAGGGCTGAACCGACACCAGCGTGTGATGCAGGCCGAAATCGATATGCAGAAACTGCGGCAGCGTCATCGGACCGACAGTCTGAGGATGCAGATAGGGGACGTGATAACCTTCGACCCCGCCGTCGACCGCGTGCTTCCAGTTGATCCTCGCCGGTGCGCGATACTCTTTGACCAACCGCAGGTTCTCGAAATGGTAGCCGGCGAGATTCGCCTTCATGGGGCCGAAGAACTCATCGAAATCCAAATGAGCGCCGGGCTGAGGATGGACCAGGATGAGCCCGATCTCTTCGGCCAGCGGCAGCTCGATCAGCCCGCGATTGCGCAGCTGGTCCTCGTCGAAGGCATTGCGGCTAGGAACCGAGATGAGGTCGCCGTTCAGAGCGAACGTCCAGCCGTGATAGCGGCAGGTGAAGCCGGCGGCGTGGCCGCAGCCTTCCGCCAGCGGAACGCCGCGATGGCGGCAAGCATTCAGGAAGGCGTGCGCCTTTCCGTCCTTGCCGCGGGTCATCAGAATCGGCTTGCCGGCGATATTGGTGGCGTAATAGTCGCCCGGATTAGGAATATCGGCCGAATAGGCGATGAGCTGCGCGCGCTTCCGGAAGAACTCCTCCTTCTCGAGCTCGAAACGCTCTTTGTCGACGAAGCGGCCGATATCGAACTCGATCGACTCCTCGCCCATCTGGACTTCGTCCTTGTCCAGCATGTCGATGACCTGCTTTGCGATGGCGATGCGGGCAGCCCGATCCATATCCGAATCCTCCGTCTTGGTCGCTCTTGCGGTAAAATCGTTGCGGCAAACGCTTTTATCGGGCACCACGCCCGCGCATGCTTGTTAGCCATTTGGGCCCAATCAGTTTATATGCTAAACTAAATGACGATGATGAGCAAGACGAAGGAGGCGGCGGCTCCGGCCGCGATCGACCGCCACCCGCGCACGCCCAAGCGCCGCGGTCGCCCGGCGCGGCTTTCGACCGAAGCCGTCATCCAGGCCGCGCTCACGCTGATGGAGGGCTGCCCGGCCGAAGAATTCACGATGACCAGGATCGCCCAGGCGCTCGGTACGACCACGATGGCGCTCTACCGCTATTTCCCGAGCCGCGAGGCGCTTCTGGAAGCGCTGGCCGATCATGTCTTCGCCCAATTCCACATGGTGGTGAAGCCGGGTGCGACCTGGCAGGAGACGCTGTTCGCCTGGCAGTGGGCGCTCAAATCGCATTTCGAGGAGCACCGGACGCTGCATCGGCTGATGGCTTGGAATGGACACCTGTCCGGCGCATGGCTCCGTGTCCAGATGCCGGTCATCGAGACGCTCCATGCCCTCGGGCTGCGCGGCCGGAAGCTCAACAATGCGGTGACCTGGTTCATGACCGAGACGGCGGGCCTCCTCACCATCGGCACGGCCGACGTGCTGTTGAGCTTCGAGGGACGGGGGCAGGCAGCCAAGGGCTACGGCGCGATCGATGTCGCCGACAGCCTGGACTATTTGAATCCGCAGCAGCGCCAAATCATGGAAACCGACATGATTCCCTATACGCCGACGCTCGATGTCGACGCGATGATCGAATTCGGCTTCCGTCATCTGATCCGCGGCATCGAAGCCATGATCGCCGGTGCCGGATTCGGCAAGAGCGGGTAGAAGGCCGGACTTGCCGCTCGCGTCTCGACCGGCAAGAATACCGAAAATCCGAAGGGGGTAGGGCCGCATGTCCTTTCTTCTGACCGGCCGGATCGCGGTCGTCACCGGCGGTGCGAGCGGGATCGGCGAAGCGTGCGCGCGGCTGTTCGCCGAGCGGGGCGCAAAGGCCGTCGTCACCGACGTGAATCTCGAAGGCGCCAAGGCGGTTGCGAGCTCACTTGGCGGCGTGGCCTTCGAGATGGACGTCCGATCGCCTAGATCGGTCGAGGCGGCGGCCGAGCGGATCGAAGCCGAGGTCGGACCCGTGAACATCACGGTCTGCAATGCAGGCGTGACTCAGCTTCCGGTTCCCGCGGAGAAGCTGTCGCTCGACGTTTGGGACCGCATGCAGGAGACCGATCTGCGCGGCGTGTTCGTGACCGCGGTGGCGTTCGGCCGCCATATGGCCGAGCGGGGCAAGGGCGCCATCGTGAACATCGCCTCGATTACGGGCATGCGCGCGACGCCGGTCCACGCTTACGCCTCGGCCAAGGCGGCGGTGATCAGCCTGACGGCAAGCCTTGCCGCCGATTGGGGACGCTCAGGGGTGCGAGTCAATTGCGTGTCGCCCGGCTATACCTTGACCCCTTTGCTGCAATCGCTGATCGATCGGGGCGAGCGCGATCCGGCCTCGATCTTGCCCAGCACGGCCATGGGGCGGCTGGTTCGCCCGGACGAGATCGCCCGCGCCGTCGCCTTCCTCGCGTCCGACGAGGCGTCGGCGATCACCGGCGTCAATATCCCGGTCGACGCCGGTTGGCTCGTCGCGGCCTCCTGGCATACTTATGGCGGCGTCCCGCCGGCGCGTAACCCGCAAGGCAACTGACGCGAGGGGAGCGGGCGCAACGACAAGAGGGATGATGAAAGCGGTTGGAATTCTGGCTCTGACGGCCACGCTGCTGCTGCCGGCCTGCAGCGATTCGGCGGATGCGAAGCTGAAGCCCTACGACAATGCCGGCGTGCCGCTCGACCGCGGCAAGCAGGAGTGCAAAATCCAGGCGAAGGCGCAGGCTCAGGGCATCGCCAAGGGTACGATCGATAACGGGGTGGCCGACGACCTCTATAGCGACTGCCTTTATCGGCGCGGCTATTTCAAGGACTGACCGCGCCTAGCCTGCCTTCGGCATCAGCAGCGCGCGGGCCCTGTTGCGATAGCTGTGGGCGAGCCTCAGCAGCTCGTTGCGAATCGCGCGGTCTCGCGTCTCGCGCGCGAGCCGAAGACACTCGTCGGCATTCGAGCCCAGCAAGTCCGTTTTCCCTTGTGCCGCGCCTGTCTTCTCAGAGGTCGGGGTCGTTTTTATCTGTCGAAACATGGTCTGCTCCTTAACTCCGCTCTGAGTTAAGCAAGAAGCGTGCCACGCCGGATATATAGCAGTATCAAGGTGTTGTAGGTGCGCCAGACAACTATCCTGCTGAAAGATCTCGGCAAAAGCTGCCGCCAGCCACGGTGTGGTAAGATGTAGGTCAGTCTTCCGGCGTCAAAGACGTGAAGCGTACCATTACCACGGGATGCCGCACCATTTCTTCGTCGCTTGCCAGGCGGCCGCCAATAAGGACCGCGCCGAATTTGACGACCCGTCCTGTCTCGAGGCGGCTGACGGTTTCGTAGAGTTTCGTGCCGGCGGTAATCAGCGTCTGATTTTGGGGATCGGCCAGCCGGCTTGTAGCTGTCGAGAAATTTATATCCGGCCAGATCTCGATGCTAATCGAAGCAAAACCCGCGCGGTCCGTATGAGTCCTGTGGACGACCCCGATCCAATCCAGCGCCGATGGCGACAGCTTTGCGAAATCGGCCAAGTGCATCTGCATTTCAAGACGCACATTTCTCCTTGATTCCGTAGTTCGCGCCCCCCCGAACTTGTCTTGAGCTTGTCTTAGAATGCCAATGAAATCGCGCTCACGCTGCGGCATGGTCTGGAGATCGAATGCTTTGATGTTCGAATCCGCGAGCGCGAGGCGCGCGTGGAAAACGACGAAGAGGAGTATCAGCAACAAACGAATCATGAAGGTTGTTCAAACCTGCGGGTGCGCGCCAGTGCCTTCCTGGCTGATACTTACTCTAATCGAAATTGCGCAGTGCATGAAGAAAAAGGGCGGCCGTTAAGCCGCCCTTGGATTGCAAACCGGATCTGTTCGATGCGTTAACGCGCCTTGCGCCCGCGATACTTCGCCAAGGCGAGGAGGCCGGTACCCAGAAGCGCCAAGGTTCCGGGCTCGGGAACGGATCCGCCACCGCCGCCGACGATTATGGTGCTGGTGGTACCGCTGAACAGGTCGAAATTCGATAGGGCGCCCTGCTTGCCGCCGCCGTTGACGTTTTCGCTCGTGTCCCAGACGCCCGAGAGGCTCCCCGGCGTGGCGAGCTCGTACAGCACATCGAATGCGCCGCCGCCGGCATGGATGGCGACGAAGCCTGCGGCGAGCCCGGTAGTTCCCGGATTGAACGTCCAGGTACCGGAAAGGCCGCCGTCGCCGCTCGTTACGGTGAAGCCGGTTCCGGCGGGGCCGCCGCTGCCGGAACCACCTGTCGACCGGCCCAAATACTGAGTACCGGTCACGCCGATGTCAGAAAGATACGCCAGCACGGCCGTGGTGATCGTGGCGGGGCTCTCATTGCTCGGTGTGAATGTAGCAATGGGATTCAAGCCGTTCGGCACGCCATCATCGATTTCAGTCGCGCCCGAGGCATCGGGAATAGTGCTGTCATTGCCCGGCGTAAATGTCGCGCCCCCTGCGGTGCAGGGGGTAGTGGACGTCGCGGTACATGCCGCCGCGAAAGCTTCCGGCGAGCTTCCGGCAAACGCCGCCGCAAGCCCAACCAACGAAGCCGTCAATAGTCCGACCTTCATCTCGCGCTCCCTGCCAGCATCCGCTGGAAAAATGGATTTCATCTACAGTTGATCGATTAAGCAAAAATCATGCCAGATTCCACAACTACTTGAAGTTCCTAAATTAACCATTAAGCCGTGCCCGCGCCCCAGAACCGATTGTAAAAAAGTTCGACACTTAGGTAATGAGAAATACCCGAAGGCTGGACACGTAAGAGTTTTGGTGACCCCGGTGGGCCTTGAACCCATGACCGACGCGATTGATGAACCGGGATTCTTTTGACCCTCAACGATCTCGTGAATATGGGGTTGTCCGCGAGTGGCCAATGCGCGCCACAGCTCCTAGTGGATCGAATCTAACGTTTGGTGTCCGCGTTTGACGGCGGCGATGATCGTGTCGGCATCTTTGGTCCATGTAAATGGCTTTGGGGCCTGGTTGTGCTCGGCGAG
>Ga0070738_10002237_pt1 | contig 31042 bp, 24 predicted proteins | sample Coa_R2_2_FD_66446 | JGI IMG/M metagenome (GOLD analysis project Ga0070738, IMG submission 66446) | Surface soil microbial communities from Centralia Pennsylvania, which are recovering from an underground coalmine fire - Coalmine... | ecosystem: Environmental > Terrestrial > Soil > Unclassified ...
AGCCTGAGTTTCCTGTCCGGACCTCGCTCATTTCCGCTCTTTTGCCCTCGGGATGAAAAATCGGCCGTAGGGATGAGACCGCCTAAGCTGCGAGCGGACATTCTCGCGCGGAGACTTGGTGCGATCAGCCGGTTGAGCTACGATCGAGCATTGCTTCGAAGAGCCATTAAGGCGATATGTTTTCCTTAAGTGTAAGCGGCAGCTGCGGCACAAGGTGCTCCACGCGGAGCCGTGTTGTGCTTTGCCGTCACCAAATCCTGCGCGCACGGCTGTGGAAGGAAACTGTGCGCCCAGCGGCGCGAACGAGCCCATGAAACCCGCCGCGCGGCAGGCTCAGCAGCAAATTGCGGGCGCCGATCAGACCCGCGGCAGGGGCGAGCGAGGGTGCGAGCCGTTCGAGAAAGGCCTCAGGCTCCGCGCGCAACAACATCGAGGGCGCGCCCTTGGGCAGCAGGGACAAAAACTCGGCCGCCTCTTCGATAAAACCCGGGTCCGGAGCAAAGCCGCAGCGAAGCAGAAACGCAAGCCGCTCCTTCGCCGCCTCGAGCGCAGCGCGAAGCCAGTCCGCTTCCGCGGCGGCCTCAACGAAGGCGCAGCCTGCGTGATTGGCAACGGCTTCAAGACCGGCGCCGGCCGGACCTGCAATCCTCACATCGGCAAGAATCCCTTCGACTTTCGCCGTGACCAGCGAGGCGAGCGTGCGCGCCAAAACCTCGGCCAGTCTGGCCTGGATTTGCGCTGCGAGGCGGTCTTCGCAAAAGACAATCGTGGAAAGCATTGCAAGCCCGGCCGTCATCCCGGTCCCTTCCGGACGGGCCCGGCCCAGACCGCGGTGCCATAAGCTAAAACCTCAGTGATCCCGTCCAAGATTTCATCCGCATCATAGCGCATGCGGACGATGGCATTGGCGCCCGCTTGCGTGGCATGGGCGCACACATGCTCGAACGCCTCCCGGCGCGCGGCCTCGGCAGGATCGAGATAGGGGCCGGCCTGACCCTCGAAGATCGGCAGAATGCCGCCGGCAAGATTGCCAACCACGCTGCGCGAGCGCACGGTGATCCCGCGCACGATGGCTAAATGCCGGACCGGTTTAGAGCCGATAATCTCATTCGTCATCGAAACCATTATGGAGGACCTCCCCGGGACGCTTGTGCCTTCGCTCGAATGAGAGCGGCCGGAAGCCTTTGTCAAGCTCGCGCCGAAACTTCGGGCTTGACGGGGTTTGGTTCGATCCTCACGTTTGAAGAGTGAGCCGCCCAGACAAGCAATTCGAGATCACAACCGACATTCTGCTGCGCGCCTATTCCATCGGCCTTTTCCCGATGGCCGAGAGCGCAGAAGACCGCAATCTCTTCTGGGTCGACCCGGAGGAGCGCGGCATTTTCCCTCTTGATGGCCTCATCGTCTCGAAGAGTCTGGCCAAGACCGTGCGCTCCGAGCGTTTCGAGGTGCGCATCGATTCTGACTTTGATGCCGTCATCGAGGGCTGCGCCGCCCCCGCCGAAGGGCGCGAGAAAACCTGGATCAACCGGCGGATCAAAACCCTCTACCGCCAGCTCTTCGAAACGGGCAAGGTTCATACGGTCGAGTGCTGGGCCGGCGGCGTTCTTGCGGGCGGACTTTATGGCGTCCATCTCGGCGCTGCATTTTTCGGCGAGAGCATGTTCTATCGCAAGACCGATGCGTCGAAAGTCGCCCTTGTGCATCTCGCCGCGCGGCTCGCCAAGGGAGGCTTCCGGCTCCTCGATACGCAGTTCGTGACGCCACATCTAGCCTCACTCGGAGCCATCGAGGTGCCAAAGCACGTCTACCGGCAAAAGCTTGCTTCTGCGCTCGCGCATGAGGGGAATTTCTGGAGCTGGCCAAAGGGAATGCGCGTGCCGGGCCGTGAAGCCCTCGCAGCGCTGCCCCGCGGCGCGCGGTGATCCGGCCAGAGCCGGGCCAAGCAGCAGCAGCCCTTGCTTGGAAGAATAACCCGGCGGGACTATATCCGCAGGTCAAGCCATCCCGCGCCGCCCTCCTGCCGGCGCCTTGCAGCTACTTCCGGTGAAGCCCATGCATGAGCATCATGATCACCCCGAGGAATTGCGCGCCGGCGAGGCTTCGCAGCGCGTCAAAGATCCGGTTTGCGGGATGACGGTCGATCCGGCGAGCGCCAAAGCCAGCGCTGAGTTTAAGGGGCGCACCTATTCCTTCTGCTGCGATGGCTGCAAGACTAAATTCCTTGCCGATCCCGCGCGCTATCTCGAAGCCAAGCAGGAGCCAGCGCCCCCCGCGCCCCGCCCCGCCGCGCAAGGCGTCATCTATACCTGCCCGATGCATCCCGAGGTCCGCCAGACCGGCCCTGGCTCTTGCCCGATCTGCGGCATGGCGCTTGAGCCTGAGGCGGCAACGGCCGAAGGAGCTCCCAATCCCGAGCTTGCCGATATGACGCGGCGCTTTTGGATCGGCCTCATTCTCGCCGTCCCAGTGGTGGTCGTGGAGATGGGCGGTCATTTCTTGGGCCTTCATGCCCGCATCGGGCAACAGACCGCAAATTGGATCCAGTTCGCCTTTGCCTCGCCCGCCGTCCTTTGGGCCGGCTGGCCTTTCTTCGAGCGCGGCGCGCGCTCGATCGTGACCCGCAATCTCAACATGTTCACCCTGATTGCCATGGGCACAGGCGTGGCTTGGCTCTACAGCACTGTCGCGACGCTCGCTCCAGGTCTTTTCCCCCCCGCGTTCCGCGGCCCGGAGGGTGCAGTTGCGATCTATTTTGAGGCGGCCGCCGTCATCACCGTGCTCGTCTTGCTAGGGCAAGTCCTGGAGCTTCGCGCGCGCGAGCGCACCTCCAATGCAATCAAAGCGCTCCTCAGCCTTGCGCCGAAGACTGCGCGGCGCATCCGCGAGGACGGAAGCGACGAGGAGGTGAGCCTCGATGCCATCTCTGTTGGTGATCGCCTGCGTGTGCGGCCGGGAGAAAAGGTGGCGGTTGACGGTGTGATCCTCGAGGGCCACGCCACCATCGATGAATCGCTCGTGACGGGCGAGTCGCTCCCAATTGGCAAAGATCCGGGCGAGAAGGTGATTGCAGGCACCCTGAACCAGAGCGGTTCTTTCATCATGCGCGCCGAGAAAGTCGGGGCGGAAACGCTGCTTTCGCAAATCGTGCAAATGGTCGCTCAAGCGCAGCGGAGCCGCGCCCCGGTCCAGCGTCTTGCCGATCAGGTTGCCTCCTGGTTCGTTCCGCTCGTCATTGCGGTGGCCATATTGGCGTTCGCCGCATGGGCCGCCTTTGGCCCGGAGCCGCGCTTTACTTTCGCGATCGTCGCCGCCGTCTCGGTCTTGATCATCGCCTGCCCCTGCGCGCTTGGCCTCGCGACGCCGATGTCGATCATGGTTGGGGTCGGGCGCGGCGCCCAATCGGGCGTGCTGATCAAAAATGCCGAGGCGCTCGAGCGGATGGAGAAGGTCGACACCCTCATCGTCGATAAGACCGGCACGCTCACCGAGGGCAGGCCCAAGGTCGTGGCGGTGCGCACTTATGAAGGCTTAAGCGAGGATGAGTTGCTGCGGCTTGCCGCAAGCCTTGAGCGGGCGAGCGAGCATCCGCTCGCAGGCGCAATTGTCGGCGCCGCACAGGAGCGCAAGCTCGAGCTCGCCGAGCCCGCTGGCTTTGAGGCTCAGTCCGGCAAAGGCGTGAGCGGGGAGGCCGAAGGCCGCAAGCTAATGATCGGGACCCCGGCGTACCTGAAGGAGGCGGGTATCAGCACGGCAGAGCTTCTTCGGGAGGCCAATGAGCTGCGCAAGGAAGGAGCAACCGCCGTTTTCGCGGCAATCGACGGTAAGCCAGCCGGGCTCATCGCGATCGCCGATCCCATTAAAGAGGGCGCACCCGGCGCCGTCAAAGCTTTGAAGGCCGATGGCCTACGCGTTGTCATGGTGACCGGCGACAACCGCGTGACCGCGGAGGCGGTTGCGCGCAAGCTCGGCATCGACGAGGTGAAAGCGGGCGTTCTTCCCGCCAACAAGAGCGCGGAGGTGGAGGCCTTACGCGCTCAGGGCCGCAAGGTTGCAATGGCGGGCGATGGGGTGAACGACGCCCCGGCGCTGGCCGCCGCCGATGTCGGCATCGCTATGGGCACGGGAACCGATGTTGCGATCGAGAGCGCCGGGATCACTTTGCTCAAAGGCGATCTTAAGGGGATTTTGCGCGCGCGCCTCCTGTCGGAGAAGACAATGCGCAACATCAGGCAAAATCTCTTCTTCGCCTTTATTTATAATTCTCTAGGCGTTCCTGTGGCCGCGGGGGTCCTCTATCCGGCCTTTGGCATTCTGCTTTCGCCGGTCATCGCCGCGGCAGCAATGTCGCTCTCGTCCGTAAGCGTCATCGCCAATGCTCTGCGGCTTCGCAATGCGGCGATCGAGTGAGGAGAGCTCGCGCCGGCCCGCACAGGAGACCGCTCATGATGGTTCTTAAATTGAGAGGGTTGCAGCTGGCGGCGCAATTCCTTATCGCGGCCGCTTTAATGCCAGCAGAGCCTGCCGCCGCCCAGGCCTCTCAGCCGTCTGCCGAGCCTGGCGATCAGCCTCTCAATATCCGATCCCGCGACATCAAATGGGAAAAGGCCATACCCGAGCTTGGCCAAGCATCGCCCGAGATTTCCATATTGCACACCAATCCCCAGACCCGCGCGTCTGAGCTAATGATCCGGGTGCCGAAAGACTTTCATGTCCTTCCCCACTGGCATAGCGCCAACGAGACCCATACGATTTTGACGGGCACCTTCATTGTCCAGCATGAGGGTGGCAGCCGGGAGGAATTGGGACCCGGCTCCTTCAATTACATCCCGCGCGGAACGGTTCACCAGGCCTGGACCAAGCCGGAGGAAGGAGCCTTGCCATTCATCACCGTCGACGGTGCGTGGGACATCAATTGGACGAAAGGTCCTCCAGCAGCCGGGGAATAAGGCCGCGCGCCCTTGTAGATTGGAGGCCTCGCCCGGAGTCGAACCGGGTTAGAAGGATTTGCAGTCCTCTGCGTGACCGTTCCGCCACGAGGCCTTGGCTGCCGGTCCGGAGGCTTCCGCCTATACAAAGGATAGGACATCGCCGCAAGGTCCGGTGAGCCGGAATAAATTCTAACTAAGCTATCTTATATATTTGGGTTGCGCGGTCAGCCCATCCAAGACCTCGGCAATTCGCCGCTTCCAAGGCCGCGGTTATTACCACTTTGCAAAGGCCTCCTTGGCTTGCTATATCCCTTCGCGCCGGATGCGATCCCTGATAGCTCAGCTGGTAGAGCAATCGACTGTTAATCGATCGGTCGCAGGTTCGAGTCCTGCTCAGGGAGCCATTTCGGAACGAAACTGCGAACGCCGTGCGTCGCCGTTTCCACTCCATAGCCTCCTCCGGACGCCACGAGCGTCCGGAGGAGCCTTGGCTTCGATCCCCTGATCCGAATTTCGTCGGCTCCGACCTCCACCCGCTGCACTAGCGCCTGAAGGTGATGGCGCCGGAAACCGCCCTCTCGATCCCTGATCTTTTTGCGGGCCTCGCCCCCAAACCGACGCAGCAGCTCCGGCGTCACACGATTGTCGTCGCCCTCGCCGCGGTTTTCGGCCCGGTCCGCATCGGCCCGCGCCGCGTCACGGACTCGTTTCAACTCGACAATCCGTCCCTTGAGGTTGGAATCGTCCATTTCAGCGAGACCATTCTCAATGGCCTCGTACAGCCGAGTCAGCTTGGCCTCCGCGTCCGCAGCCTGCTTCCTCAGCTCGGCAATCCGACTCTTCAGGCGTCCGGCGTGCTCCTCCCTGCGCTTAAGCAGGCCAGCGAGCAGCTCCTCAAGCCGCTCGGGTGCAAGCAGTCGCTCCTCCAGATGCGACACAACCATCGTGTCCAGCTCGTCCATCGGGATCGTGCGACCGCGGCACGCCATCTTCCCCTGCCGTGCCGCCGTGCAGCAGGTGTAGTAGCGGTATTGGTCGCCCTTGCCGGAGGTGCGGAGCGTCATGGCTCCCCCACAGTCGGCACAGAAGCATACGCCGCCGAGGAGCGTCCCGGCCGTTACGAAGCGCGGGGCCTTCAGTTGCGGACTGCGCGACCGCATCACCGCCTGAACCTCCGCGAACTCCGCCTCGTCGATGATCGGCTCGACCGCCACGTCGACGATCTCGTCTTCCGACTTTTGCTCTCCCTTACGCTTTGCCGAGACATTGAAGCGATGGCGGCCGATGTACGTCTCCCGCGTCAGGATCTGGTGGACCGCCCCGACACCCCAGCGCCCCCCGGTCTGCGTCCGGATACCGCGGGTGTTCAAATAGTCGGCGATCTGGCGGGACCCAATTGGCCCGTCGTCGGCGCCGACCCGTGCGAGGCGGAACATAAGCCGGACCGTCTCCACCTGGGCCGGATCGGGCTCGATCTTCTTCTTGGTCCTCGCACCCCGCTGCTCGGCCGCCACGATCCTATAGCCGAAGGGCGGCCGCGAGCCATTCCAATAGCCTTGACGGGCGTTCTCCCGCATGGCCCGGAGCGTGTGCTTGGCATTCTCTTTCGACTGGTATTCATCGAACAACGCCATGATCTGACGCATCATCACGCTCATCGGATCATCGCCAAGATCCTGCGTGATGGACGTGAGGCGGATACCATTCTTCGCCAGTCGCCGGACATAGAATTCGAGCTGAAACTGATCGCGAAAAAAGCGCGAGAAGGAATGCACGATGATGAAGTCGAACGGCGCTGGCTTTTGTGCTCCGGCGTCCATCATCCGCTGAAACTCAGGTCGCCGGTCATCTGTCGCCGATGCACCCGGCTCGACAAACTCGGCGACGACGGCGATGCCTTTCGCTTGGCAATAGGCTTGAAGTTGACGGCGCTGGTCCGGAATCGAAAGATCGTGTTCGGCCTGCCGGCCGGTCGAAACACGCAGATAGAGAGCGGCACGCCCCGGCGACGCCAAGGCGGGGGTCGCTTTGGCGTTCATGCAGGACCTCCCTTCACAAATTCAGTTTTTCGAGTCCAGCAGCTCGTCGAGGAGCGGGCCGAAATGGACCTCGAAAAGGTCCAGTTCAGCCTCGGTGACTGGTACGTGTGCGGGCCAATCGTCCGTGATCTCCATGCCGGATCGAGCGACCGCGGTTCGGCGCTGAACGCCACCGCTCTGAGGTTTTGCGCGCGGCTCGGGCGAGACGTAGTCGAAGAAGTCGACGACTTCCGCTGAACCGGGTTCTGCAGCCTTGAAATCCATGCACTCAGGATTGCACGAAATCGAGAAAAGATCATGTGCATCAATGCATTGCGCCAGATTCTACCGGCGCAAAATTGGCGGTGCCCGGCACCCCTCGGCGCTCTTGGCGCGGAGTCTCGAACCCTGGAGGAGAGCAAAATAGCACAATTGGCGGGATTCCATGCTGGCATGACAATCGCAATTGAACTTTCCGTTTTCATAGTCTATATCTAACACGACAATTGAACCTTTCCAAGGGATATCGCCATGGCGCCTACAGCTTCAGCCGGACCTCGCCGCCGCAGTCGCGCCAGCCACTTCGGAGGAAACGCCACCTCTACCGCTGCTGCACGCAGCCGCCGTTCCGAGCCGGCTCCGAGCGAGGATCTCGTCGAGGCCTTCGTCCTTCGGACCGGCCGAGCTCTCGCGCGCATTGCCGAGCGTATGCCACGCGACCGCTTGTTAGCCGCCGTCGGCGCCACGACAGACACGGATGTCCTGTTTAGTTCACTGCGTGAAGCCGCTGCCATTGGAGCAGAAATCGAGCCGGACAAGCCCGATCCGCTTACGGAGGCCTTTCTTCGCGGATCAGAGATGAAGCGCGAAATGCTGAAGGCGGAAGGCGGTGCAATCTCTGCACAGCAGCTTGCGGGGCATCTTGGCATTACGGCGCAGGGCCTCGGCCGCAAGCGGGAGCGTAACCAAGTCTTCTGGCTCGACGTTGGTGACGGCTATGTCTACCCGGCCTTCCAGATCGGCAAAAACGGCCTATTGCCCGGCATCCGGGAGGTGCTCGACGCCTTCACAGTCGATGACCCATGGATGCGCGTCAACTTCATGCTTACGGGCGATCAGCGCCTTGGCGGCAAGAGGCCAATCGATCAGCTTCGCAAGGGTAAGATCGAAGAGGTGGTGACGGCAGCGGCGGCCTACGGCGAACATGGCGCCGCCTAGTCCTGATCCACTTCCGCCTCCCGATTTCGCCAGCCGCGAGCTACCTCTTGAAACGATTCCTGACGGCGCTCGTCTGACGCGCATCCATCGCAGCGACCTCGGGCCGCTCTTTTTCGGCTCGACGGGCGGCAATCGCTTCGACGATTCGGCGAAGAGCTATGGTGTCTGCTATCTGTCTACCACGCTTGAAGGTGCGTTCGCCGAGACTTGCCTGCGTAGCGTTGGCGCGCGCTTTGTCGCGCTGACGTTCTTGGAGGCGCGATCCTTCTCTGAGATAGAGGTGACCGCACCCCTCCGCTTGGTTTCTCTTCACGGCCCCGGCCTGGCGCAGATCGGCGCGACGGGTGCCGTCACGAGTGGCCGTCATGTCGTCGCCCAACAGTGGTCGCGAGCCATTCACGACCATCCTGCGGCGCCGGACGGCATCGCTTATCGCTCCAATCACGACAATGGCGAAATTTGCGTCGCGCTGTTTGAGCACGCCGGTGATCGCCTTGCTCCGGGCAATTCTCAGCCGATGACGATAGACCGCGTCCGATTGGCTGAGCTTCTCGCACGCTACAAGGTCGGCCTGGGATAGGCGGGGGAACATCGGAATGAATTCTTCAACCAGCGCGGAACCGGTGGTCCGGCTCTTTGCCACCGGTTTGGAACTTCTCGCGCGCCGCCGGGGTCACCGTCTCCTGCCAATGACTTTCGCGTTCATCATATTCTCGTGGGCTGCGCCGGCACAGGCCGATCCGTGCGAGGGGCGCCTTCCTTCAGCGGCCGGGCAGAAATTTGAAGGTTTGGTGCGCTATGTTGGTGACGGCGACAGCCTCTGCATAGGTCAGTCGCCCGACCCTCTGACCTGGATCGAAGTCCGGCTCGCCGACTTTGATGCGCCTGAACTTCATACCCTCGAAGGCCGTCGAGCAAAGGCGCTACTTGAGCAGGTCGCGTTCGGCCGTAGAGCGCAATGCGAGGCTCATCGCGGGCATGGCGGTCGCGTCATCTCTTATGACCGCGTAGTCGCAGTGTGCCGTGTGGACGGGCGAAGTATTGGAGACCTCCTCAGAGATACCAAGTGAACTGCAATCCTAGACTAGAAGGTTGAGCGCCTGGCGGACATGGTGACGAGGATTTCAGCGGATCGGTCGGGCCGCGCACCGACCCCGCTGGGATGATGCCCCCAAATCAGCTTAAATCAGACCAAATCCCATGAAACCAGCTTTACATGGGCCAGGCCCAATGAGATGGTGTTCCGCGCTTAGGCTGGGACGAAGGGCGATTCATGTCTGATCGATGGATGTCCGTCGAGGAAATCGCCGAGTATCTCGGTGTCAGCAAAGACACGATTTACGGGTGGATAGCAAAAAGAGACATGCCGGCCCACAAAGTTGGAAGGCTCTGGAAGTTCAAAACGGATGAAGTCGATTCGTGGGTAAGAACGGGGAAGGCATCAGACGAATATAGTGGTTCTGTTTCTGAAGAGGCTGGTCCACATAAAGAAAAGCATGCCAAGGGGGGCAATGGGAATGGCTGAAATGGCATGCGTCGACCTGTTTTGTGGCGCAGGTGGCCTCACGCACGGTTTGATTTCAGAAGGGATCAAGGTCGTCGCGGGAATCGATGTCGACGAAGCATGTCGGCACCCCTTCGAGACAAACAACGCTGCCCTCTTCATAAAGGAGGATGTAGGGCGAGTATCTCCGAAACGGATCAACAAGCTCTTCAGTGGCGCTGACATTCGCATCCTCGCGGGATGTGCGCCCTGCCAGCCATTTTCGACATACGCGCAACGGTACGACGTAGTGGGCAGTCCACGCTGGGGTCTTCTCTACCAGTTTGCGCGGCTGATTAAGTCTACCCGCCCCGAGCTGGTGACGATGGAGAATGTTCCAGCGGTCACCAAGCACGCCGTCTTCGACGATTTCGTCGAAGCCCTGCGGAAGTTGGGCTACTGGGTTCATCAAGACGTTGTCGACTGCACACTTTACGGACTCCCCCAAAGTCGACGTCGTATGGTGCTCCTCGCCTCGCTCATCGGGCCGATCGAATTGATTGGACCCACGCATGAGCGGCCGGCGACCGTCCGCGGGGCTATCGGGAAGTTGCCGTCCATCCGACAAGGAACGGCTCACGCCAAGGATCCTTTGCATTCGGCATCCAAGTTGTCCGAACTGAACCTCAAGCGCATTCGTGCATCACGCCCCGGGGGCACTTGGCGCGACTGGCCGAAGCATCTGGTCGCTGAGTGTCATCGGCGCGAGACGGGCTACACCTACCCGGGTGTGTACGGACGAATGGCCTGGGATGAGCCCGCCCCCACTCTGACAACCCAATTTTACGGGTTCGGGAATGGTCGATTTGGGCACCCGACGCAGGACCGCGCCATATCGCTAAGAGAAGGCGCGATCCTCCAAGGATTTCCGCCGTCATATTCGTTCGTCCCCGAAGGTGCCCCCATCCATTTCAAAGCACTGGGCCGCATGATCGGTAATGCGGTTCCGGTCACGCTCGGCAAGGTGATCGGGCAGAGCATTTCGGCGCACCTCGGCATCAAGCCCGAGCGAAAGAATTCGAAGAATGGAGGCATCGCGGATGTCGCGCGTAAGCCCCTCGTCGCATGAAGCAAGCCTCCGTATGGCCCGGGTTCGCCAGAAGGGCACCAGCGCTGAGATCGATCTGCGTAAAGCATTACACTCCAAAGGGATGCGCTATCGGTTGCACGTACAGCTGCTGACGAAGCCGCGCCGAGTTGCCGATATTGTCTTTTCCAGCACCCGAATTGCCATCTTTGTCGATGGCTGTTTCTGGCATGGCTGTCCGGAACACGCCTCTTGGCCCAAAAGCAATGCGGACTTTTGGCGCGAAAAGATCGAGACCAACCGCGCGCGAGACGCCGACACTGACCAGCGACTGCGGTCTCTGGGCTGGACGGTTATTCGTATCTGGGCTCACGAAAACGCCGACGACGCAGCCGATTCTATTGCCCAGATAATTGAAGCTCGAAGGCATGGCGGGGGCCATTCATGATTACAGATGCAAGCGGCCCAACAACCGAAGTCGCGCTTCACACCGCTCCCGAGCCTGGACAGTTGGTTGAAGCACGGCGTCGCCAGTGGATCGTTTCCGAGGTAGACGGCGGCTCTGTTGCGCCAAGTCTCCCCAAGCGACACCTCGTCCGTCTTGCATCCATCGATGAAGATGCACTCGGAGAGGAAATTGAAGTTCTATGGGAGCTTGAGCCGGGCGCTCACGTCATCGAGCGCGCCGGACTGCCCCGAGTTACCGGCTTGGACGATCCTGCGACGCTGCAAGCCTTTCTTGACGCAGTCCGTTGGGGCGCCGCCACCAACGCCGACCGCGGCTACCTACAGGCGCCCTTCCGCAGTGGTGTCAGCATAGAGGATTTCCAGCTCGATCCGCTGGTGCGCGCCATCGACATGGCTCGTACCAGCTTGCTGATCGCGGATGACGTCGGTCTGGGCAAGACCATCGAGGCCGGCCTCGTTGTCCAGGAAATGCTTCTTCGACACCGCGCCCGCACCGTCCTCGTGCTTTGCCCCGCCTCATTGCAGGAAAAGTGGCGCGTCGAGATGCAGGAGAAGTTCGGGCTGGAATTCCGGATCGTCGACACTGAATACGTGAAGCGTCTGCGTCGCGAACGAGGTTTGCACGCCAATCCGTGGACATCGTTTCCCCGGCTCATAACTTCGATGGATTGGGCAAAGCAAGGTGAGGGGCTGCGCCTCCTGCGCGATGCACTGCCGCCGCACGTGACCCATCCCCGGAAGTTCGACCTGCTGATTATCGATGAAGCGCACAATGTCGCGCCCACCGTCGGGCGTTACGCCGTCGAAAGCCTAAGGACACGACTGGTGCGTTTGGCCGCGCCCCATTTCCAGCACAAGCTGTTTCTCACGGCGACGCCACACGACGGCTACACAGAGTCGTTCACGGCGTTGCTTGAGCTCCTCGACGACCAGCGGTTCGCGAGAAATGTCATGCCGAGCGAGCCCCAGCTCGCCCGGGTGATGGTGCGACGTCTGAAAAGCGATCTCGTCGATGCGAAAGGCAATCGCATCTATCCCGAGCGGCGCCTCGAAGCTCTACCGATCAAGTATGCCGAGGACGAGAGGAAAGCTCGACTCCTCCTTGATGCATTTATCGCGAGTCGCGAAGGCGGAGCCGACGGTGGGCGCGCCGTCGACCACTTCGTCCACCAATTGCTCCGTAAACGCCTATCGTCATCCCCAGCAGCCTTCGCAACCACCCTCGAACGGCACATCGCGACCATCGAGGGTCGGGCGGCCGGCGAGCGCAACCGGAAGAATCTGGATGATCGCATCCTCCGCAGAGCGATCGCAAAGACAGAAGAAGACTACGCGGACGACGTGCAGCGCGAAGCAGCCGAGGCAGAAGCGATCGAAGAAGCCGGCAAGCACGTGCGGCCACCGACCGACGAGGAACGGCGGATGCTCGGCCAATTGCGTTCTTGGGCACAGCAGGCGGCGCACAGAACAGATGCGAAAGCTCGTGCCGTGCTGGACTGGCTGGCCCAACACCTCAAGAACGGCGATCAGTGGACGAATGAACGGGTGATCCTGTTCACCGAGTACCGGACGACTCAGCAATGGATGCATGAAATCCTCGCCGCGCAGGATTTCGGCGGCGAGCGCTTGGCTCTGATCTACGGTGGCATGGATCCGAAGGAGCGCGAAGCGGTCAAGGCGGCGTTCCAAGCCAGCCCTTCCGAGTCCCCCGTGAGAATCCTGTTGGCGACGGACGCGGCGTCGGAGGGCATCGATCTCCAGAACCACTGCCACCTGATGATTCACCTGGAGATTCCCTACAACCCGAACGTCATGGAGCAGCGAAACGGCCGTATCGACCGGCATGGGCAGCGGTCCAGTGAGGTCGTCATCTGGCACCCGGTGGATGCCGAGGGCGGCCACGGAGACGATATCTTGCGGGCGCTCCGCAAGCTGGACGCGATGCGAGCTGATATGGGTAGCGTGAACCCTGTCATCGCGCCCCAGTTGCCGGATCTCCTCGAAGGCCGTCGGCGCGACCTCGACACCCGTCTGGCCGAGGCCCGGATGGAGAAATCCCGACGCTTCGTGAAGGCAGAACGCGACCTCCGTGACCGCGTCTCCAAGCTCCACGAACGTCTGACCGAGACCAAACGTGAGCAAGGCCTGTTGCCCGATCACATCGAACGCGCCGTCCGCACTGCTCTCCACCTTGCGGACAAACCCGACCTGGAACCCGTCACCCTTGCCGGAGCGCCCGAAGGGATGGTCTTTCGGCTGCCGCCATTGTCTGGGTCGTGGTCTCGCTGTCTAGAAGGGCTCGAACATCCGTACACCCAGCGGGTCCGCCCCATAACCTTCGACCACGATGTCGCCAAGGGTCGTGACGACGTCGTTCTCGTCCACCTCAATCACCGCCTGGTTCAGATGAGCCTCCGTCTCCTGCGCGCTGAGATCTGGGCGCGGGACGACGTGAAAAAGCTCCATCGCGTCACCGTTCGCTCATTGCCTGACGGTCGTATCGAGGGGCCGGCCGTGGTCGTCATGTCGCGGCTCGTCGTGACCGGAGGGAACCATCACCGGCTGCATGAGGAACTGACCGAAGCAGGCGGATATCTGCGCGATGCCGGATTCCGGCGTGAGGATAGGATCACGGAGGTGCGCCGCTGGCTCGACGACTCGCAATCGGCGACGCTTCCAGATTCGCTCTTCGACGCATTGCGAACCCGGTTCGACAAACAGCGAGACGCCGTATTGGCAGCGGTCGAGGCACGATCGAAGGACCGGTTGCGCTTCCTCGCCAATACGATTGACGCGCGGAAGCGTCAGGAGACCGAGGACATTCGGCAGGTTTTGGATGATCTAGAGCGGGCGCTCCAGACCGAGCTCGCTACCGAGCCACAACCGCGGCAGCTCGACCTCTTCTCGGAAGATGAGCGCACCCAGCTCAAACGCGACCGCACAGCGCTGGAGGCGCGCCTAGCGCGAATCCCGCAGGAACGAGAGCAAGAAGTGCGCGCAATCGAACAAAGGCACTCGAACGCCATCGACCACACGTTTCCCGTGGCCGTGGTCCTGCTGGTCCCGAACTCTCTCGCGTCGGGGAACCGCGGATGAGCAGCGATCATGAGTGGCTGAACCTCATCGAAGTGTCGGGGCCGTTCCTGGCGGTGCCGGTACTAAGAGACGTCTTCCCGCAAGGTCTCGAAGCCCTGCCTTCGGGTCGCCCGCAGCGCCTGCGCCGGACGTATGAGGAATGGCGCGACGCCGTCGACATGGACGACCTCGATTTGTCGGCGCTGCACACGGCGTGGATCGACGAAGTGCTGGTCGGCGCCCTCGAGATGGATGGCGAGGTGTTGAGACGTAATTCGGTCCTACCGGATCACTTCAAGGTCTTGATGCCCGAACACGGCGTGACGGTCGCGCCCGATCTGGCAGTGGTGAACCCGACGCAAGGGGACGAGCCACTCCTCCTCGTCCACGTCTATGTGCCCGACACCGATCTGGACGCGACCCGCCGCTTCGATGGCCTCGCGACCACGCCAGTCGATCGAATGGTGTCATTGCTACGGGCGACGGGATGCCCCACTGGCGTTGTAACCAACGGCGAGCGTTGGATGCTCGTACATGCCCCCGTTGGCAGCGTGGCGAGCTTCGCGAGCTGGTATGCCCGATTGTGGGGCCAGGAGCCTGAAACCCTGCGCGCCTTCGTCAGCCTGCTCGGCGTCCGGCGCTTCTTCGGCCCCGACTCTGAAACCCTGCCGGCATTGTTCGAGCGCTCGCTGAAGCATCAGGACGACGTGACTGACGCTCTGGGCGAGCAGGTTCGACGCGCGGTGGAAGTGCTGGTTCAAGCTCTCGATCGAGCCGACCAGGACCGCAACCGCGACCTCCTGCGCGACGTCGATCCCCGAGAACTGTATGAAGCTGGTCTGACAGTCATGATGCGGCTCGTCTTCCTGCTGGCCGCAGAAGAACGCGGGCTCCTACTCCTCGGTGATCCGCGCTACGACTCCTTCTACGCCATCTCCAGCTTGCGAATGCAACTCCGCGCGGACTCCGAAGAAATATTGGAGCGCCGACGTTCCGCATGGTCTCGGCTGCTTGCGGTCTTTCGCGGCGTCTACGGTGGCATCGATCATCCAACTCTCCGCCTTCCGGCCCTCGGCGGATCGCTGTTCGATCCGGACCGCTATCCCTTCCTTGAAGGGCGCAAGAAAGGGACTGGCTGGCGGAGCCATTCGGCCGAGCCTCTACCGATCGACGACAGGACGGTGCTGCTCCTTCTCGAGGCGATCCAGACCTTCGAAGGCCGCACGCTGTCGTACCGTGCGCTCGACGTTGAGCAGATCGGTCACGTCTACGAAGGTCTCCTCGAACGGACGGTGAAACGCGTCGACGACGTCACGCTGGAACTCGAAGGCTCATCGAAAGCCAAAAGCCCGCGCGTGACCCTTGGCGAGATCGCGTCTGCGCGCCTCGACGGCACAGCAAGGCTCTTCGAACTTCTGAAAGAACGGAGCGAGCGATCGGAACCCGCTATCCGCAACGCCCTTGAGCGTGCGCCCGACGAACGTCTCTCCGCGCGACTGCTCACGATTTGCCGGGGGGACGCAAAACTCCGAGACCGGATTCAACCCTATGCCGCGCTTCTGCGCACCGATCCGTGGGGGTACCCCCTTGTCCACCATTCCGGCGCGTTCGTCGTCGTACTCGGCACCGACCGGCGCGAAAGCGGGACGCATTACACACCAAAGAGCCTGACCGAGAAGATCGTCGAGGAAACCCTCACGCCCGTCGCCTACGGTGGCCCAGCAGAGGGCAAGCCACCCGAGGAATGGGAGCTAAAAAGCGCTGAAGCACTGCTCGACCTCAAGGTCTGCGACCCCGCCATGGGATCGGGCGCTTTTCTCGTTCAGACCTGCCGCTGGCTCGCAGAACGGCTGGTGGAAGCGTGGTCTGCCGAGGAGGCGAAGGGACGCCGTATCAACAGTGAGGGATTCCCCCCTGCCGACGGCGAGGCGGAGGCATTCGAACCTCTATCCCTGGATGCTGAGGAACGGGCGATCTTGGCGCGGAGACTTATTGCCGAGCGCTGCCTCTATGGCGTGGATATGAATCCTCTCGCTGTCGAATTGGCCAAGCTGTCCCTCTGGCTAACAGCGGTCGCGAAGGGACGTCCTTTCGGCTTCCTCGACCACAACCTTCGCAGCGGCGACAGCCTCCTCGGAATCCACGAACTTGACCAAGTCATTGAGCTCGACGCCAACCCTAAGGGCAAGGCCCAGCTACGACTATTCGGACGAAGCATTCGGGAAGCGTTGGAACGGGCGATCGACCTCCGCACGCGCCTCCGCGATATCCCGATCCGCGACATCCATGATGTTGAGGCAATGGCCGCCCTTGATGCCGAATCGCGTACCACCCTCAACTTGCCGGAGCGGATCGCCGATGCCTTCGTCGGGATACTGTTTACGGAGGAACGGACCACTGGCAGGGAGGCACGGCTCCAGAACCTCGCCGCGACCGCTGATCGCGCCACAAGCGGCGACGCAGATGCTCGCGACTTGCTGATAAGACAAACCCGTCTCGATCTCATCAAGGATGCCCCGGAGGGACAGCTCCGACGGCCATTCCATTGGCCGTTAGAATTCCCTGAAGTTTTCGCCCGTGAGAATGGCGGGTTCGATGCCTTCGTCGGCAATCCGCCTTTCCTTGGCGGGCGACGAATACGAAGCGCCCTCGGGTCGGCCTACGGGCTCTGGCTCATAACCATACATGAGGGCGCAAACAAAAACTCCGACCTCGTGGCCCACTTCTTTAGGCGGGCTTTTGTCCTTCTGCGGCAGGGCGGTCACTTCGGGTTGCTTGCTACAAACACGATTGCTGAGGGCGATACACGCCAGAGTGGGCTCGAATGGATGCTCCGGAATGGTGCGTCGATACACGCCGCGTATCCAAACGAGCCTTGGCCTGGTGCAGCAGCCGTGTCCACCAGCCGTGTGCATGTACATAAGGGCAACTGGAAAGCACTTCGGAGTCTGTCAGGGCGACCTGCCGCTCAAATCTCGGCATTTCTTTCAGACCAGGAAGAATGGACCCCAAAGCGCTTAGTCTCCAATGCAGACATCGCCTTCCAAGGGACAATCGTCTTAGGCATGGGCTTCGTAATGGCTCCCGAGGAAGCGCAAGAAATGCTAGATGCTGATCCACGCAATTCCGAGGTGATCTTTCCCTATCTCAATGGCCAGGACCTAACCTCTGATCCGGAGCAACGGCCGAGCCGATGGGTTATCTCCTTTTGGGATTGGCCGGAAGAACGCGCGGAAACCTATGCGCTCCCGTATCAATGGATTCTCGAGAAGGTGAAGCCGGAAAGGCAGAGACGCAAACCGAATGGCGAGTATGCACTGCGAAAACCTCTCCCACAACGCTGGTGGCAACATGCCGACAAGCGTCCGGCGTTATACCACGCCATGGGGCGCGGATATCATTTTGAGCGACATCCCGAGAACTGGGATCCGAACCAAGAGCAAAAGCATCAGGTGCTAGCTTTATCTCTGGTCAGCAAGCATCTTGGCTTTTTCTTCGTTGCTGCATCGTCTGTTTTTTCACATGCGACAGGAGTATTTGCTCTTGACGACGCACGCATGTTCGCCGTTCTCCAATCCTCAATCCATGAAATCTGGGCTCGGAAGCAGGCCTCGTTCCTTGAAAATAGGCTGCGCTACACACCCACAGATGTGTTCGAAACCTTTCCCCTTCCAACTCAACTGGATGAACTTGAACGCATCGGCGAACAATATCACCAAATGCGCAGACTGATTATGGAGCAATCGCGACTGGGCCATACCTCAGTCTACAATCGCTTCCACGACCCAGCCGATGTCGAAATCAAGGATCTGCGTAACCTACACTGTGAGATGGATCGCACTGTCGCTCGGGCCTATGGCTGGGATGACCTCGAACTCGATCACGACTTCCAAGAACTACTATTCCTTCCAGAAAATGACCGCGTCCGCTTCACCATCTCCGAAACTGCGCGGCTTGAGGTGCTGCGTCGCTTGGCCGCGTTGAACCGGCAGCGCTACCAGCAAGAGGTCGATGAAGGTCTGCACGGCAAGACGTCTAGCCCAAGCAAAGGGCGTGCGCGTCGATCGCGCGCTGTTTCCGCCTCCGAACCGACGCTCGACCTCGACGAGATTCTTCGCACAACCATTGATGGGGGCGATTGACCATGGCCGATTTGACCACCACTCCGGAGCCACCAGTCAGCGCCTGGATCGTTAAGCGAGGGGGCAACTCGCCCCTCTACTCCGTGCGCATGAACAGCGGAACGGCCGGCCATGGCGCCATCGAGGTCGGCCACTGGGTCGTCGTCCTGGAAGAGAACGGCAACGTTTCTGAGGTAGGTCGCATCCTCCGGATCCGATCAGATCTCGACGGCGCCACGATCCATTTCGAACATCGACGCGCCATCGATCCATCGGTGCCGCTCAAAAACCTCGGCTTGACGGCCCCGTCCGGACCCGCCGCGCGGCTGCCATGGGACGAGTTCCTTCGCGTTCTGCCGCTGCTCGGTATCGCAAGGCCGGATGCGGTGCCGCTGATCGAAGATGTCGTCTACGTCCGGGATCTTCTCGAGCTGGCCGTGCGTGACGATCTGCTCGGCCCGGCCGGCGGGCCGCACGAGCTCATCAAGGACATGAGCGTCCGAGACCGCTACCTGGTCGGCAAGCTCGCACCGCGTCGGCCCGATGAGGATGAAGCGCCCCGCGTCGAACCCGCTGCCGCGGCGGATGAGGTTGGCGACCTCGAAGACGAGCGAGCTGCGCCGATCCACGAACCGGGCGCAGAATTCGCCAGCGCATCTGGGCGGGTGGAGCCCGAAGACGACGCACTCGATGAGATCGACACGACGAACAACCAATCGCTCGTGCCGTCCAGTATGGGCTTCACGTTTTGCGTCGCACCGGATGTCAACACGCTCGCGGTCGAAGCCCGATGGGGGCGCTACGAGCGCGTGCCCAACGATGAGCATGATGTCGTCAAGGTCCGCAAGAACCGTGAAACCGGCAAGGAGGAAGAAACCAAGGTCAAGTTGTGGAAGCGGATTCCGTGCGGCGGAGTCGTCTCATTGCCGCTCAACGACGGCCAGATAAGGCCCTCCACGCCTGATCGGGAGCAGCCGGATGTTCGCCTCCAAGGCACAGTGCGGACGAACAATAAGGGGGAACGGCTGGTCACACTGTTCCTAGTGAACGGTCAGGTGGAGCCGGACGACAACAAGGATCGCGCCTGGCTGTTCCAACCGGAAATCGTTGTCACTGCCCCGGACGGCCCCGCCGAAAAATCGGTCTTCAGGCGGCGCCCGACCAACGACATTATCGTCGACGATCCGGAGCGCGACCGACTTGCGCTGATTTATCGCAACCGTCTCGAATTCGCGGTCGGACACGGCGTGTCGGTCCATGCGGAAACGACACCCGACGATGCGACGAAGGCGCATCTAATCCGTACCGAGATCGTCCCTCGTTACGAGCTCGCTGTCACGGAAACGCCCGGCCTTGATCCGAAGGATCGCCCGGCCATGCGACGGATGGTCGATCAAGGCTGGCTCGACATGACACGTCTCGCCGAGATGGAACCGGAGGAGCTGCGCGAAGCGCTTTCTTGCCTGATCGACGACTACGCGGTCTGGATCGAAGAGCAGCGTAGCCGGCTCAAGACGGAGATCAATGGCTTCGATGGTCCCGGTAAAGACGCGATAGCGAGATGCGAGGAGACCCTGCGCCGTCTCCGAGAAGGAATGAGCACTCTCTTCGCCGACGACAAGGCGCTAATGGCGTTCCGCTTCGCCAACCAGTCAATGGCCCTGCAAAGGGTGCGCAGCCTCTATGCCCTCAAGCGACGGCGGAATGAGGAAGTCGACGTCGCGACAGTGGATATCCCCAAGAATAGGTCATGGCGCCCTTTCCAGTTGGCATTCCTGCTGTTGTCGGTTCCATCGCTCGCCGATCCCGCCCACCCGGACCGCACGAAGCCGGTGGAAGCGTTTGCCGATCTACTGTGGTTCCCAACGGGTGGCGGTAAGACCGAGGCTTATCTCGGGGTGGCGGCGTTCGCCATGGCAATGCGACGCCTGAAAAACGATCTCGGCGGGCTCGATGCGTCCCGCGGGCTCGCCGTGATCATGAGATACACACTGCGTCTTCTGACGTTGCAGCAGTTCCAGCGGGCGACTGCCCTGCTCTGTGCGATGGAGGTGATCCGCCGTGCGGACGAAAAAGTCTGGGGTAGGGAGCCTTTCTCGCTCGGGCTATGGGTCGGCAACCGAGTCACGCCCGGCAAAACCGAGGATGCGCATCAGGCGATCGAAGCCTTGCGCAACGGTGATCGGAACAGATCGGGTATTGCTTCGCCGGCCCAGTTGACGAGCTGTCCCTGGTGCGGTTCCGAAATCTCTCCGGGCCGTGACATCGAGGTAGACAGGATCGTCGGCAGAACGCTCATCCACTGCGGCGACAAACTCGGCCGTTGCGATTTCTCCAAAGCACGCTCCAACGGCCAACCTCATCCGGGCCTTCCGGTAAAGGTCGTGGACGAGGAGATTTATCACCGTCCTCCGACGATGATGATCGCGACCGTCGACAAGTTCGCTATGATGGCATGGCGACCCGAAGTCCGAAATCTCTTCGGCCGGGTCGATCAGGAGTGCGAGCGCCACGGTTTACTTTGGCCGGGCCACGACTGCGGTACGGGCCACCGAGCTCGCGGCGCACATCCTGCCGCGAAGGTGAAGCCGGTACGGACTATCCGGCCTCCCGATCTCATCATTCAGGACGAGTTCCACCTCATCAGCGGGCCGCTCGGCACGATGGTCGGCCTCTATGAGAGTGCCGTCGACGAGCTGAGCAGTTGGACGCTTGGTGAGACCAATGTCCGGCCGAAAGTCGTAGCTTCCACCGCAACGGTGCGGCGCGCCGAGGACCAGGTGCGCAACGTCTTCATGCGACGAATTTCGGTGTTCCCACCTTCCGGCCTCGACGTCGAAGACAACTTCTTCGCCGTTCAGCGGCCCATCGAAGAAAAGCCCGGCAGGCGGTACATGGGAATATGTGCGCCCGGCAGCTCACGCCCTGCCGTACTGATCAGAACGTACACCGCCTTCCTCACTGCGGCTCAAGCGCTCTTCGATCGGTTCGGTCCCGTCGCCGACCCGTACATGACCCTCGTCGGCTACTTCAACTCGCTGCGTGAACTCGGCGGGATGAAGCGCCTCGCAGAAGACGACGTCCAGACGCGTTCCTTCCGCGTGAGCATGAGCCTCGTCGATCGACCAGGCCTGTCGCAACGTCGGGTCGACGACGTCCGTGAGTTGACGTCGCGCGTCTCCAGCCACGACATCCCGCGCTACCTCGATCAGCTCGAAGTGCCCTTCGACGGGACATTCGATCCGGCGACGGGCAAATGGGCCTCAAACAGGAATCCGGGAGATCCCCGCCCGATCGATGTCGTCCTGGCGACAAACATGCTTTCGGTCGGCGTGGACGTAAACCGCCTTGGCGTCATGGTCGTCAACGGCCAGCCCAAGGGCACGGCCGAATATATCCAAGCCACCAGCCGCGTCGGCCGCACGCCTCCTGGCCTCGTCGCCACCGTTCTCACGTGGGCGCGCCCGCGTGATCTCTCGCATTACGAGACGTTCGAACACTATCACGCGACCTTTTATCAGCACGTCGAGGCGCAGTCCGTCACGCCCTTCTCACCCCGAGCGCTGGACCGCGGACTCACCGGCGCGATGCTCTCGATCATGCGCCACTCCTACGACCCGTTCGCCCCGAACACCGGTGCTGGTGCAATGAACAGCCCGAGCCGCAGCGAGATGCTGGAAACCATTCGAGCCGTCGCCGCCCGGACGTGGGAGGTCACCGAAGACTCGGGCAAAAAGGCATTGACCGAGGCGGAGTTGAAGAGTCGCGCAGACGAATGGGCCAACGAAGCCGGCGTCGGCGGTCGCACGCTCGTCTACCAGAAATATGGTGCGGGTCCGACTGCTTATCCGCTGCTCGAAGCACCCGGCGTCAAGCCTTGGACCGACTGGACCGTCCCGATGTCGATGCGTGAGGTCGAGCCCGGAGTGAGGTTGGTGATGGAAGACGCTCGCTCGACGAATGATCCGGCCTGGCGAGCTCGGGTGACCGAAGCGGACGGGGACGACCTATGAGCAAGACCCCCGTAGGCGAAATCCGGCCCAGCCAGCTCTTGTGGACCTACGGTCCCGGTGCGCTGATAGACCTGCCCAACCTCTCGGTGGTCACCATGGGGATCGACCGTTGGGAAAAGGATAGATGCCAACCGATCCAGGAAGCTCGCCTGCTGGCGAACGTGCGAAGCGCGCTCGGTCCGCAAGTAGACTCCCTGCGTATGCCGCCGATCGGTGAACGCGACATCGTTGATCCATTCTCCGCCGCTGCACTGATCGGCGTTCCAGTGAAGCCTTTTCCGAGATGGCTGCGCTGCGTGAAATGCGGCCTGCTATCACCGTACGACGCCGGCTTGTTCAAGCTGAAGGAAAACAGATATCGACCGGAACTGACCCGCTTCGTCCATGAGGGCTGCCGTGGCTCGAACAATGATCAGCGAGCACGAGATGCCGACGCCGTGCCGGCCCGCTTTCTGATGGCTTGTCGCGCCGGGCATTTGGATGATTTTGCGTGGCATTGGTTCGTTCACGGCGGACCGAGCGATTGTCGAGCGACGCTGAGATTCTTCGAGAGCGGCGCTTCGCTTCAGACCGAGAATCTGTGGGTCAAATGCGATGGCTGCGGCGCCTCGAAGAACATGGCCCAAGCCTTTGGACAGGCTGGCCGCGACAATCTCCCTGCCTGCCGGGGAAGGCATCCGCACGTCGATCGCTTCGACGACGATTGTGCCGAAGAGCCGCGTGCTATTCTGCTTGGCGCCACCAATAGCTGGTTCCCGGTGACGTTATCGGTCCTCGCCATCCCGCAAACCGGTAGTCCCTTGGCCCAGCTCGTCGGGGACGGCTGGACATTCTTCGAAGATGTTTCGTCCGCGGACGAGGTCGGTTTCGTCGTCAAGACGCTCAGAAAGACCGCACAGCTTCCCGGCATCGAGCAGTTCACGAACGATCAGATATGGGCTGCCATAGAAGCCCACCGGAGTGGAGCGGCCGACGTCGGCCAAAGTGATCTCAAGGGTCCGGAGTGGGATGTCCTCACCGCCGAGAACCCGCCGACCGACTATCCACATTTCATGAGCAAGAAGGTCGGAGTTCCACCGGGCTTCGAAGCGACGATCACACGCGCGCTGCTCCTGGAACGGCTGCGCGAGGTGAATGCACTGCTGGGATTCACGCGTGTCGAATCTCCCGACGAAGGAACAGGGGACGCCGCCGCGCCACGTGCTCCACTCGGGCGTTCGGCTCCCGATTGGGTGCCGGCGACCCAGGTCCATGGCGAGGGCATTTTCATTCGCTTCAACTCCGACGCCCTGAAATCATGGGCGAACAAGGATGCGGTCAAGTCGCTCGACGCCCGTTTGCGCACGGGGCATCGCGGGTGGCGCCATAAGCGAAATCTGGATCCGAATGAGGGCTATCCTGGCGCACGATATGTGATGCTCCACACGCTCGCGCACATGCTGATCAGGGAATTGGCGCTCGAGTGCGGTTACAATGCCGCCAGCATTCGCGAGCGGATTTACGCCGAGGTCGACGGCGACAAGGATCAAGCTGGCTTCCTCATCTACACCGCTGCCGCCGACTCTGACGGAACGCTCGGTGGACTGGTCGAATTGGGCAAACCCGAGAACCTCGGGCGGTTGCTCCACCAAGCTCTGGATCGGGCACATATCTGCGCGTCCGATCCGTTGTGCTCCGAGCACGACCCTAGCAAGGACCAGTCGCTACATGGGGCTGCTTGTCACGCCTGCTCCTTCGTTTCAGAGACATCCTGCGAACGAGGCAATCGTCATCTAGATCGCGCCCTGGTGGTTCCTACGTTGGAAAATCCCGACGCTGCCTTCTTTCGGAGCTCGTGATGGGACCGCTCTTGAAAGCGGTCTCAGAACTCGTGGCCCTGCTATCGCCGTCGAAGATCGAAGCGATCGCATCGCGACTCCGCGGGACCGCTCCATCAGAACGGGATCGCGGGCTGCATCAGATGGTCGGCACACCATCCGCACGCGCCGCTCTGGATTCTCTCATCAGCATGTGGGAGCAATCTGCCCTGCCCGGCGATGTCGTGGCTGGGATCTTGATTGGTGCCGCTCACGCCCGGCTGCAGGCGCAGCGAGATAGCAGCGTCGAATTAGTTTGGACTGGCCCGACGACACCGTTCGTGGCTACCCGACGTACCGAGCAGGTGCTGTTGGATCTGATCCAGCGTGCGAAGACGGAGCTCTTCATCGTCAGCTTTGTCGCCTACGACGTCCCGTCAATCATCGGCGCGATCAATTCGGCGATCGATCGGGGCGTCGAAACCCGAATTCTCGTGGAGGCTTCAGTGACTCAGGGCGGCAGCTTGCTTGTCGATCCCGTGGCGACCATGAGAGGCTGCGTTCCCTCAGCTCTGCTGTACGCCTGGACCGACCGACCGCATCCATTCACCAACGGCCGGGTGCATGCAAAGGTGGCCGTGGCTGACGGCAGCATCGCATTCCTGACGAGCGCGAACCTCACCGGCCACGCGCTCGAAAAGAACATGGAAGCAGGAGTCTTGGTTACCGGCGGCCACGTCCCCGCCAGCTTGCGCGCCCACCTCCATGCTTTGATCGAGACGAAGGTCATCCGGTCGGCGTGAGGTGCTAGTTGGACCCGGTACGTATATCTACCCTTTCCGTCTCCCGTCGTTACGCCGGCAGATCTGTTCAGTCGACCAGCGGCCGGGCGTTCTGGGGCCGCACGATCGTCACCAGCGTTCTCGCACGGGTCAGCCCGACCCGCAGGAGGCGACGACTGCGCTCGAACGGCGCTTGTTCCGTGCGTTCATCGAAGAAACCGGATTTGAAAGCACCTTCCACCAGCACGACGCCATCGAACTCCTTCCCCTTCGCCTTGTGCATATTCATCAGGACGCAGCCCTGTGGATCGCGCTCGGCTGCAATGAGGCGTTCCTGTTCGAGGATGCGCCTTACGAGATCACTAGCGCCCGTATAGTTGCTCGAGGCGAGCCAGCGGTCGCCGAGCCCCGACGCCAGGGCGTCTGTCGCCCTGAACAACCGGACGAGCCGCACCTCGCGGAACAGCTCGTTGAGTGCAGAAATGTCCTGCAGCAGCCGACGCGCCGCCTTCCAGTCCGCTACCGGCTCGCCGATCAATGCGATGCCTGCGGCGTGCGCCGCTACGAGTGCCTTGGCGGCCTTAATGCGAGGTTCCTCACCCTTCGCCACCTTGGCGGCGGCCTCGTCATATTTGCGGGCGTGCTCCGCTGCCGTGTTGGTCGGCTCCTCGGCGTTCTTCAGCTTATAGAATCCGGCAATGTGCCGCAGGGTCCGCGCCAGGCTCTCCTCGGCCGGTGCGGTCGGCCACTCAAGGATGGAGGCGACGACGACTGCGGCCGCAGCCGATAGCTCCGCGTCCCACACCACGTCATGCTCGACGATCGGGAGCGCCTGGTTGTTATAGGTATGCTGCTCCGAAAGTATCAATGACAGATCGGAAATCAGCGAGTTGCTCCGCGACAATACCGCGACGCTCGGGTTCTCGACCCCCTTCTTGCGCAGCGCGCTGAACGTCCAGATCACGGCCGCATGAACCGTCGCTGCGAAAGCGTTCCCCCAATAGCTGACCTGCTTGACGTCAGGCGTCGCCGGCAACGGCCTCTGATTGCACAGCACCGCGTCTGCGAACTGCAGGATGCCGGCGTTCGGGCTCCGGTGGTTCTCGCTACCAAGATCGAATTCAACAATCGCGACCGCCTCGCGCAGAATGTCCAGTCGGCGCGGATCGATGTCGTCGCGATAGTCGAAAATCCGTTGCTCCGGGTCGGCCAGACAGAACACGTCAGTCATCTCGGCCAGCGCCCGCACGATCCGCCATTGATTGTCGTCGGTGTCTTGGAACTCATCGACGATGATCATCGGGAAGCGATCGGCGATCAGCTCGCGCAGCGCGGCGCAACCTTCAAGGAGGTCGGCCGTGCCCGCCGCGAAGAGATCGAAGCAATAGAGCCCAAACTCAGCGGCCTGACGCTGGCGCTCGACGTTCCAGTCGCCGTCGAACGCGGACTTCTGGAGACGCTCCTCGCCAGGGTAAAGAAAGCGGATCGGCCGCCCATGAAGCAGCCGACCATGAGCCTCCAGCATCTCCATGCAGAAAGCGTGATAGGTCTGGACTGTGACGGCCCGTCGCTCGCTCGGCGTCAGAATTTCCTTGCATCGCAGGAGAACCTGCCGAATCGCTGCCCGGGAAAAGCTCAGGAACAGGACTTCCTGACCTGGCTTGAGACTCGCAAACCGCTTCTGCGCCTTGAACAGCGCGATCGTCGTCTTCCCCGAGCCCGGTCCGCCGAGCACCAGCAGGTTCCCGTCCTGTGCGATGATCGCCTTGCGCTTGTCGCACAGCTCCACCTTCATCCAAGCAGGTCCTCAAATCCATCCGGCGGCGGTGCCGCGATGTCTTCGGGCACGACGCTGAGCGCCTTGTGGATTATCTCCAGTATCTCCCGGATAGTTGCCGGCAGCTCGGCTGCGTTCTGACAGTGCGAAATCAACACCGCCGCGTAGCCGTAGGCGTCACCCTTGCGGGCTTTTAGCACCTTGACGGCCAGGGTCGCGACGTCGGCATCGCCAGCCGCCGGATCATAGACACCGACGGCGGGATAGTCGGGCCGATCCTTCACCTCGTTGAGGAAGCGGCGCACAACCGCTATCGGCGTCTGCTTGATCAAGACATTCTCGATGCCCTTCTCAGGCGACTCCCAAACCTGTGTATAGCCCTTCAGCTTGTCGAGCGCCTCCTGGGTCAGGGCCGCGTTGGGTTTGTCGTAGAAGCCGAACGACAGCTTGCCGAGCGCCGAGAACACCGGCCCATGCCGTGGCACAGCCCCCTCGCCGCCGGCGTCGAAGATACTGACGCCAGCGAGATCGAAATGTGTATAGGCGTCGGCCCCGAGGCTCGACTCCATGATCGACGAGGCCACCGGAAACAGCGCCGCCTCCGTTGATCCCTCGACCACCAACACGGCACGACTGAGGATCGCCTCGGCGAATTGCCGCCGTTCCGTCCGGAATACCTTCGGCTTCACCGCTTGGGCGTCGATCGGCTGTCCCGTCAAGGCGCCGCCTTCGTCGCGGTTGAGGATGACGATTTGCTCGGGATCGAACTGCTCGATCACATAGGGCGAATGAGAGGTGACAATCGACTGTCCCATCTCGGCCAGCACAAACCGCGTCACGCGTCGCTGCGTGTGCGGTGGCAGCGCGATCTCCGGCTCCTCCATCGCGAAGATCACGGACTGCTTGTCCTTCAGCTCGGCGATGAATGTCAGCAGCGCGAACACCAACAGGTTGATCGAACCCGTGCCAAGCCGCCCGAACGGCACAAGATGCTGGCCCGGCTGTGCTGCGATGAACAAGCGCACGACCTCGCGCAGATGCTCGCGCGTCAGGTCCGACGCGAAGAATGCTGTCGAGTCGTCGCCGGGCGCCAGGTTGACGAAACGGCCCATCCGCGACCGAACCTCGGCGCGGATGTGTTTCAACTGCTCGATCTCACCGATCGCCGGGTCGAGCGCCTGCAGGCGGCTAAGCGTATCCTGCCACATCTCGACGGCACCGGCTCCGCCGAGCTTCAGCACGGAATCGAGCAGCGAACCCCGCTGCAAGCTCAACGCCCGCGAGCCGGTCCTAAGCGTCCGTAGAAACACGAAACCACAAAGCCGCTTATGCACGCGAGTGAACGGGACGCGGCCCTGGCCCAGTTTGATCTCGGTTTCTTCGTCAAGCGCGTCGACCTCTTTGGTGGGATGGTCGAAGAAGGTGTTGCCGACGAAATCATCCTCTTCACGGTCGTAGCGGCCAACGAACGCGAGCGGGAGAGCCCAGACGGCCGCCGGGCCGTCGGCTTGGTCGAGTCCGCCTTCCTCCTCGTCTATGAAGGTACCGGTCTGGTCGTTCCACCTGCGCAGGTGGCCGCCGAAACGGCGGGTCGCTTCCTCGGATAGATCGACAAGGATGGCTTCGATGCGAATTTCCACTGGAGCTCCGTCCGCATCCAAATAGCGGCCGCAATGAAAATCATGCTCGTCGACGACAGGCCGACGAAAAAGCCGCTCCGGACCAAGGACCAGGTCGAGAGCCTCGCATACTGTCGACTTTCCTATATTGTTGCCTCCGACCAGAAGCGTGTGCCCAGTAAAATCGACACTGCCCTGAGAGACGCCGCGAAAGTTCGAAATCTTCAATCGCCTGACGCGCATTTCATCTTTACCCCCAGATCGTTTCTGTGACGCTAGAGTTGTAGCGCAAATATCCGCCTCAATCTTGCTGACTTTGCACCGGCTTATCGAGAGGGGAACGCCTTCCCCTGCGGCCGAGCCTGCCTTCTCGGCCGACCCCTTCTGCGGGGAGACCCCGCAACGCCCCCAAAGAGTGAGAGTGCAGGCCGGGTTTCCGTGACGGGTTGAGGGCTGGAGGAGAGGCCTCCGGCGCCCGTCGCGGAGACCTGCGATGTCCAGACATGATGCGCGCGCCCGTTCCGGCTCCGACCGGACGAGCCTCTATGACGAAATCACCGGTAGGATCCTCGCCGAGCTGGAGGCTGGCCGGCTTCCCTGGGTTCAGCCCTGGGGGACAGCGGCGGCCAAGGCGCCCCTCGCCATGCCGAGGAACGCGGCCACCGCACGCTGCTATTCCGGCGTCAATGTGCTCATCCTCTGGGGCGCCGTCATCCAGCACGGCTTCCCCTGCCAGAGCTGGCTGACCTTTCGCCAGGCCCTCTCGCTCGGCGGCCATGTCCGCCGGGGCGAGCATGGCATCACCGTCGTCTATGCCGACCGCTTCGTCCCCGACGACGAGAAGCGGCGCGCTCGCGAGGCTGGCGAGGATGCTCAGGCCATCCCCTTCCTCAAGCGATTCACGGTCTTCAACCTGGCGCAATGCGAGGGCTTGCCCGAAGACCTCGCCGTTGCTGCACCGCCGCCTGAGCCTGGCCTGATCGAGCCGAGGGTCGAGGCGCTCATCAAGGCAAGCGGAATCGATTTCCGCATCGGCGGCGACCGCGCCTTCTATGTGCCGGCGCACGATTATGTCATGGTCCCGCCGCCCCAGGCGTTTTTCGAGCCGATCAACTGGCATCGAACGGCCCTGCATGAATGCTCTCATGCTAGCGGGGCGCCGCACCGACTGAACCGCGATCTCTCGGGCTCCTTCGGTTCTCGGAAGTACGCCTTCGAGGAGCTGGTCGCCGAAGTTTCGGCAGCGTTCTGCTGCGCGGCCCTCGGCATCGTCCCGACCGTGCGCCACGCCGACTATATCGGCTCGTGGGCCGAGGTCCTGCGCGAGGACAATCGCGCCATCGTCCGCGCGGCATCACAGGCTAGTAAAGCTGCCGACTTCCTGCTCGGCTTTCTGCCCGCGGGCGAACGGCCCGTGCCGGTGGTCGCCGACATCGACGAGCGGGAGGCGGCATGATGGCAACGCGCTTCCGTGGAGAGCATCTGCTCAAGAACGCCGCCGAATTTCTGGCCGGCGCCCAGCACCTATCCCGGGATGACCGCCACTCCCGTGAAATCCTGCTTCACCAAATCGCCTGTGCGATCGAACTGTCGCTGAAATCCTTCCTGCAATCCCGGGGTTGGAGCGATGAACAGTGCCGGCTCGAAATCCGGCACGACCTGGCCACGGCGTTGGATGCCGCCGAGGGGCTCGGCTTCCGTCCGAGCTACCCAGACCTGCATCCGCTCGTCGCGATCCTCTCGCCCTACTATTGTCGCCATCGCATTCGCGATCTGGCGGCGCACGAGCCGGCGCTCTTGTCACCGCAACAGGCGCTCAAGGCGACAGAGGAACTCTTGAGCGATGTCCGCGCCGCTTGTTGCAAGGGTTCCGGGCTCGGCGGGCCTTCGTCACGGAGCTCCTGAGAGGAAGAGGGTCGCGGGATTTTCGTGACGGGTTGGAGGCCGAGAGAGAGGCTTTCGGCCGCCCGTCGCGGAGTAAATCCCGATGGCAATTGCCGTTCAGAAGATCACCCTGTCGTCCTCGCGCGACATTCCCTTCAACAAGCTGGTGCTGAGCCAGTCGAACGTCCGGCGCGTGAAGGCTGGCGTCTCGATCGATGACCTTGCGACCTCGATCGCCCGCCGCGGCCTCATACAGAGCCTCAACGTCCGCCCCGTCCTAGACGCCGAGGGCCAGGAGACCGGCATGTTCGAAGTTCCAGCCGGCGGCCGCCGCTACCGGGCGCTGGAGCTTCTGGTGAAGCAGAAGCGCCTGGGCAAGACCGCCCCGGTGCCCTGCGTGGTGCGCGATCCCTCGACCGCCATCCTCGCCGAGGAGGATTCGCTCGCCGAGAATATCGAACGCGCGCCGCTGCATCCCCTCGATCAGTTCCGCGCCTTCCAGGACATGCGCCTGAAGGGCCAGTCCGAGGAGGACATCGCGGCGGCCTTCTTCATTCCCGTCAACGTCGTGAAGCAGCGCCTGCGCCTGGCTGCGGTCGCGCAGCCGCTCCTCAATGTCTATGCCGAGGACGGCATGACGCTGGAGCAGCTTGGACTTGCCCTGCAAAAGTGGAGAGCCATCCCCTATGAAGGATAGAGGAGGTGGCTATGAGCGGGAACAAGCAAAGGCGTTTCACGGACGAGTTCAAACGCGAGGCGGTGCGACTGAC
>Ga0070738_10002240_pt1 | contig 31009 bp, 32 predicted proteins | sample Coa_R2_2_FD_66446 | JGI IMG/M metagenome (GOLD analysis project Ga0070738, IMG submission 66446) | Surface soil microbial communities from Centralia Pennsylvania, which are recovering from an underground coalmine fire - Coalmine... | ecosystem: Environmental > Terrestrial > Soil > Unclassified ...
TTGGCAAGTCCCAGGATCTGGGCGCCGGAGTTCTGGGCCTGCAACAGGTAGCTGGAGAAGTCGGAGGTCGACAGCGGCACACGCACCGCGCCGACGACCTTGCCGCCATTGGCTTCGACCACCTTGGAGGCGGATTCCTGCAACTGGGTGCCGAAGGCGTAGTCGGCGGTGAGGAAGAACCAGGTCTTGCCGCCCTGCTTCACCATGGTCTTGGCCGTGCCGTTGCCGAGCGCGGTGGTGTCGTAGACATAGTGGACGGTATAGGGCGTGCAGTCCTTGCCGGTCAGCGAGGCGCCGGCCGCGCCGATGGCGATGAACGGGACCTTCTTTTCCTTGGCCACATTGTTCATGGCGAGGCTGACGCCGGTGTTGGAGCCGCCGAGGATCATGGTGACGCCGTCGCGGTCGGCCCATTCGCGGAATTTCTGCGCGCCGACGTCGGGCTTGTTCTGGTGGTCGGAGACCATGAACTCGATCTTGTTGCCGAGCACGCTGCCGCCGAAATCCTCGATCGCCATCTTGGCGGCCTCGACCCCGCCCGGGCCGATCACATCGGCATAGAGGCCCGACATGTCGTCGATATCGCCGATCACCACCTTGTTGCCGCCCGCCTGTGCGGCCGTGGCGCTCAACGAGGCCACGACCAGCCAGGGCAGGGTCCGGGTTGCGAATTTGTTCATCAGGGCGCTCCTCGATTGTGTCGTTCTAATTGAAAGCGGCCGCAAATTAGGGAGGCGAAGGCTTTGTTCCTATTCGCCTTTCGTCGCTGTTTGGCCGATGGCTCGGAACCTGGGTTAACGGCCGGCGAGAGTTTTCGCGTCAAATGCAACGGCCTCCGCCGGGAGGGCGGAGGCCGGCCTCTCCGGTCGTCATTCCGGGGCGGTCCGCAGGACCGAACCCGGAATCTCTAAACTCCGGGTCCGATGCTTCGCAGCGCCCCGGAATGACGGTCAAACCTCGGGCCTTGCGGCGATCCTTACGCCGCCGCGTTCGGGAAGCTGTAGGTCTTGAACTGGTCGCGCAGTGCCGTCTTCAGGATCTTGCCGGTAGCGGTATGGGGAATGCCCTCGACGAAGGCGACGTCGTCGGGCATCCACCATTTGGCGATCTTGCCTTCCATGAATTTGAGGATGTCCTCGCGGCTCGCCTGCTGGCCCTCCTTGAGCTGCACGATCAGAAGCGGCCGCTCGTCCCACTTGGGATGATGCACGCCGATCACCGCGGCTTCCGCCACCGCGGGGTGGGCGACCGCGAGGTTTTCCAGGTCGATGGAGGAGATCCACTCGCCGCCGGACTTGATCACGTCCTTTGAGCGGTCGGTGATGCGCATGTAGCCGTGCTGGTCGATGGTGGCGACGTCGCCGGTGTCGAAGAAGCCGTTCTCGTCGAGGATGTTCTTGTCGACCTTGTAATAGGCCTTGGACACCGCGGGTCCGGCGACCTTGAGCCGGCCGAAGGTCTTGCCGTCCCAGGGCAGCTCCTTGCCGGCATCATCGGTGATCTTCATCTGCACGCCGAACGGCGGATAGCCCTGCAGCTGCAGCACGTCGAGCCGCTCCTCGCCAGTGGCGTTCGCGAACGGCGGCTTCAGCGCCGCCAGCGTGCCGAGCGGGCTCATCTCGGTCATGCCCCAGGCATGGCGCACGGTGATGCCCATGTCGACAAAGGCCTGGATCATCGAGCGCGGCATGGCCGAGCCGCCGCACACCACGAATTTCAGATGCGGCAGCTTCAGATTGTTCTGCGACATGTAGTTGAGCAGCATCAGCCACACCGTCGGCACGCCGGCGGTGCAGGTGACCTTCTCGGTGTCCAGGAGCTCATAGACCGAGGCGCCGTCGAGCTTCGGGCCGGGCATCACGAGCTTGGTGCCCATCGCGGGCGCGGAGAAGGCGATGCCCCAGCTGTTGGCATGGAACAGCGGCACCACGGGAAGCATTGTGTCGGAGGCCGACGTGCCCAGCGCGTCCTTGCAATTGGCCATCAGCGAATGAATGACGTTGGAGCGGTGCGAATACAACACGCCCTTGGGATCGCCCGTGGTACCCGAGGTGTAGCACATCGCGGCTGCGGTGTTCTCGTCGAAGGTTTTCCAGGTGAAGTTGCCGTCGACTTCGCCGATCCAGTCCTCATAGGCGATCGCGTTCTTCAGCTTCGTCTCCGGCATGTGCGCCTTGTCGGTCAGGATCACATAGCGCTCCACGCTCGGCAGCTTGGCCGCAATCTGCTCCAGCATCGGCACGAAGGTCAGGTCGGTGATGACGATGCGGTCCTGCGCATGGTTGACGATCCAGGCGATCTGGTCCGGAAACAGCCGGGGATTGACGGTGTGGCAGATCGCGCCGATGCCCATGATGCCGTACCAGCATTCGAGGTGGCGTGCGGTATTCCAGGCGATGGTGCCGATGCGGTCGCCGAGCTTGATGCCGGCGCGGTCCAGGGCCTGCGAGACCTTCAGCGCACGTTCATGGATCTGTTTATAGGTGGTGCGGACGATGGGCCCTTCGACCGATCGCGTGACGACCTCCTGGTTGCCATGAATTGCCGCCGCGTGTTCGATAATGCGGTGGCAGAGCAGGGGCCAGTCTTGCATCAATCCAAGCATACGGACGCTCCTCCAGTGTTTCCCGTAAACGTATCGGTGTTTCCTTGCGTCAAGGAATTGCCATGAACTTTAGCCCGCGCCAAGAGGCACGCAAATGGCATGGACTGGGCGAAATGGTTACCGCCGTAGCCCTGCTGGGCCTGGTCGGCGCGGTACCGCAGTCCGCGCAGGCACGCAGGGCCGGCGGCTTTGGCCTCGAGCAGCTTTTCGGCGTCCCGCACAGCACCGGCGCGCACCGGCCGCTCCGTGCCGCCGCCGTGCCCCTGCCGCGGCCGCGTCCGCCGGAGGCGCCGCCACGCGAGGTGGACGAAGAGGCCAAAGGTGAGCCGGAAATTCCGCCGGTCACCGCGGCGCCGGCGAGGCCCGCCGGGCAGGAGCCCGCCGAGCAGGCCGCGCCTGCGGCGCCGGCTGCGCCCGCGCCGCCGCCCGTGCCTGCCGTCTCGGCCTGCCGGCAGGCGCTGACCGAGGAGATTGCGATTGCGCCGTCCATACCCTCCGTGCACGGGCCCGGCGGCTGCGGCGGCGATGATCTGGTGCTGCTCTCGGCGATCGTGCTGCCGGACAAGCACCGCGTATCGGTGAGTCCTCCCGCGACCCTGCGCTGTCCGATGGCCTCCGAGGTCGCCGACTGGGTCCGCTCCGACATCGCTCCGCTGACCCAGGCGCTCGGCAGCGAGATCACCTCGCTCGACAATTTCGATTCCTTCGAATGCCGTGGCCGCAACCGCGTCAAGGGCGCGCCGCTCTCCGAGCACGGCAAGGCCAATGCGCTCGACGTGCGCGGCTTCAAGCTCGCCGACGGCCGGGAGATCGGCCTGACCGACCGCAGCGCGCCGCGGTCCTTGCGCGAGGACGTGCTGCATTCGGTCTGTGCGCGCTTCATGACCGTGCTCGGTCCCGACTCCGACTGGTATCACGAGGACCACATCCATCTCGACCTGATGGAGCGGCACAACAACTACAAGATCTGCCAATGGGACGTGCTCGATCCCTTGCCGCATGTCGCGCCGCTGATGCCGGAACAGCGCCCGGCCGAGGCGCCGCCGCGCGAGGTGGCGAAGGAAGAGGGAGCCAAGGAGGCGGGAGCGAAGGAAGACGGAGCGAAGGCGGAGGCACCGGCCGCCGACGCAGATCAGCAGGAGGATGAGGCGAAGCCCGCGGGTGCGTCGCCGGCGCCAGAGCCGCAGCCTGCAAGCAAACCACGCCGGCCGGCGAAGCCAGGCAGCAAGGGAAGGCGCGACTGACGTTCATCCGCCCCTGGGGGGCCGGCAAGGAGCGGCCAATAAAAAAGCGCCGGTCGAACCGGCGCTTTTTCACCCCAAGCCCCCGCTACCGGAGTCCCCAAACTCCGGCGTAAGGCGTCGCTTACTGCATCATCGGCGAGTTGCCGCCGCCCTGCAGCGCAATGGTCGAGTTGTAGGGCGAGTCGCCCTTGTGCGGCTCGAGCACCACCACGATGGTGCCGATCTTGACCCGGTTGTAGAGGTCGATCGCGTCCTCGTTGGTCAGGCGGATGCAGCCCGACGAGATCGAGGCGCCGATATATTCCGGCTGGTTGGTGCCGTGGATGCGGAACAGCGTGTCCTTGCCATTGGCATAGAGATACATCGCCCGCGAGCCCATCGGATTGTCGGGACCCGGCGCCACGAAGGTCGGCACGCCGAGCCGCTCGATCTCGCCCGGGGTCGGATGCCAGGCCGGCCACTCGGTCATGGCGCCGACCTTGGCGATGCCGGACCACGCCATGGCCTCTTCGCCGACGGTGATGCCGTAACGGATCGCCTTGCCGCCATCCAGCACGTAATAAAGGTAGTGGTTGTCGGAATCGACCACGATGGAGCCGGGCGCTTCCTTGCGGTGATATTCGACAATCGCGCGCCGGAAGGGCTCCGCCACCGGAACGTTGGTGTAGCGGATCTTCGCCAGCAATTCCTTGTCGCGCGGCTTGAACGCGGCCGTATTGGTGGCCTCATACGTCGTGGCCTGCATGCAGCCCGACAGCAGGAGACCGGAGGCCAGAATGGCCAGTTTCACTCTCAGCGACGACATCATGTTCTTCCGATTAGTCTGAAAGACAAAAGCGTCCCAAGGCGCCAACTTTACGCCTCAACCGCCACGATTCAGTAAAGGCATTATCGTTGGAATACCGCCACAATTCCAGCATTGAGAGCACACTGCCGCGCTGCGGAAGGCAACCTGTGGCATTTCTGCCGCAAGTACGTTCCCGGCCGTCGTGTTTTTAGGCAAACCGGGACACAGGCGCTCAGAATCGCCACGCTTCGGTCGCCTCCACGCCACAAATGGGCGTGGATGGTTAACGCCGCTGTCATTTGCTAGCAGGCATAGTGGGGATAAGTCGCGCCATTCGTCTGCCTCGCATCGCTCGTCTGGTGCCGTCTGGCCAGTTCCGGAGTTCCTGCCGCATGTTTTCGGTATTCGTTCCAACCGAGTCCTCCCTGAAGAAGGCCGTGATCGAGGATCTCGCCCATCTGCCCGAAAGCGCGGTGTGGATCGACCTCGTCAACCCCTCGGCGGTGGAGGATCGCGCGGTGGAGCGGCTCGCAGGCATCGCGGTGCCGACGCGGGAGGACATGCAGGAAATCGAGATCTCCAGCCGTCTCTATATCGAGAACGGCGCCCGCTACATGACCGCGACCCTGATGTGCCAGTCCGACACCGACATGCCGCGCACCACGGCGGTGACCTTCATCCTGGTCGGCCATCGCCTCGTCACGGTGCGCTACGACACGCCGAAGCCGTTTCCGCAGGTCGAGCACAAGCTCGGCCGCTCCTGCTCGCCCGCGATTACCGGCGAGCAGGTGCTGATGGAGCTGCTGGACGCCGTGATCGACCGCTGCGCCGACATCCTGGAGCGGGTCGGCACCGATCTCGACCAGGTCTCGCACGACATCTTCGAGCCGGAGAGCGAGCGCCACGGCAACGCCAAGCGCTATTCGCAGATCCTGGCCGCCATCGGCCGCAAGGGCGACCTCACCTCCAAGGTGCGGGAATCCCTGGTCTCGATCGGCCGCCTCGTCGCCTTCCTGTCGGCGGTGGTGGAGGGCGTGAAATGGTCCAAGGACATGCGCGAGCAGCTCAAGACCATGCAGCGTGACGTGGCCTCGCTGTCCGACCACGCCTCCTATCTCTCGGGCAAGATCACCTTCGTGCTCGATGCCATGCTCGGCGTCGTCAATCTCGAGCAGAACAACATCATCAAGCTGTTCTCGGTGATGGCGGTGGTGCTGATGCCGCCGACCCTGATCGCGTCCATCTACGGCATGAACTTCAAGGACATGCCCGAGCTCGAATGGGCCCACGGCTATCCGCTGGCGCTGATCGCCATGGTCGCGGCGGCGATCGTCCCGTACTACATCTTCAAGATCAAGAAGTGGTTGTAGTCCGCTCAGCGCCGAGCCGATATGAAAGTCAGAGAGATCATTCGGCTGTTGGAAGATGACGGATGGTGCGCTCAATCAATGCGAGCAGACCGCCTAGCGGTGGTGGCGTTTCCGCACGCTCGGGCCGGCATAATAGGGATTGACCAGGCATTGCGCCGCGCGGCCTGACGCCGAGGCCTGGCATTGCGCCATCGACGTGAAGCCGCAGGCAATGTAGCCGCCGCCTCTCTGATAGACCTGCATGCAAACCGGGTAGTTCGGATCGTAGGTCTGGGCGCGCGCCGGCGCAGCCATCGACACCATTGCGACCGCAACGATCGTCCAGGCAAGTCCACGCATCGAAGCACCTTCTTTGGATGTGACGCCGCATTGTCTTGCGATGTTCCATACCAGCCGCTTCGGCGCCTGTCTTCACGGTATCGTCGGGCCGCATCACCGACATGCCTTTCTCGTCGTGCTGCGCGCGACTCCGGGATTGCAGCAACCCTTCGTTAGCCGCCCGCGCATCCACCCGTAAAATTTGAGCGGAGTTGCGAAGCTTTGATCTAATTTTTGTCGCTAGGCTCGCGCCAGCATGATCGGAAAGATGTCGGGGACGCGCGAGCGCGGAGCGGGCACCGGTCTTCCAAAAGCTCATGCACCGAGAGTTAAGCCTATGCGCGCGCTTCCGCACCCAGCGGAACCGCGCCAGCCGCGCGAGGATCCCATGGTTGACGAAACCGTAACGCAATCGCCCAACGTGATCGAGCTGTGGCGCTACCGCGCCCGCGGAAGTACTCGCGCGCCGGCGCTCTCCGCGCGCCTGTGCCGTCATTGCGGCGCCAAGCTGATGGAAGGCGAGCGCGAGGACGAATGCTCGGCGATGCTCAATGTGGATATCGTCGGCATGCGGCTGCGGTGGCAGGCGGCGCAGATCCTGCGGGGGTTGAGTTAGGGGCCGCGCACCACGATCTCCTCTGTCATCGCCCGGAGGCGGGCGGTCCAGTACTTCAGAGGCCGGTGGTTTGGCGGATCGCCCAAGCCGGGCGATCCCGCGGTTGATGGGCGATCTGTGCGCTTCCTGCCTTCACGTCTCCCCGACGGTCCTTTGCGCTACCGCCGACGCCGTGATCGCCTGCGGAAAGCCGACGTAGAACGCCAGATGCGTGATCAGCGCCGACAGTTCCTCGCGCGTGACGCCGTTCTCTCCGGCCCGCCGCAAATGCGCCGGCAACTCCTCGAACGCGCCGGTCGCTATCAGCGCGGCAATGGTCGCAATCGAGCGGTCGCGCGGGGCGAGATTGGCATCTGCCCAGACCTGGTCGAACAGCGGGCTCTCCACGAATTTGGAGAGCTTTGGCGTGAAAGCCCGCGCGGCTTCGCGCGGACTTGAGAAATCGGGCTCGGCCATCGGCTGGCCTCCTCTGTGTTGTTGGCAGTCATTTGCCGTTGCGCTTCAGCGCCCGCCGCTTGATGCTTTCCGCAAAGGCCGGCGTCTCGCGGCGGTTATGGTCGCCGCCATCGCGCTGGCGCGCGGCGGCCGCGTCGTCGAACGACGTATTGTGCGCCTTGATGAACGCCAGAAACTCTTCCGTCGGATGTGCCACCACGCTGTTGGTGTATTCGCAGGACTTGTCGTCGATCCTCTTCACCGAGAGATCCCAGATGACCTGCACCTTGGTGCGGCCGTTCGGCGTGAACGCATCCGAGATCGACACCATGCGGCAGTGGTGCTTCTCGGCGACCTCGCCGACGTAATGCTGGATCATCAGCGTCTTGCCGATCATCTCGACATTGATCGACATCGGCTTGCCGTCGTCGGTCCAGGTTGCGCCGGCCGAGACGTGATCAGGCGGGCAGCAGCGCTGGTATTCGGCCTCCGGCAGGTTGAACAGCCAGTCCGCGATATCGACCTTCTCGATCGGGATGTCGATCACGTGATGGAAGGCGGACGAGGACAGCGTGAGGTCGGAGACGACTTTGGTCATTTGGAGATCACCGTTTTGTTGGGTGCGGCTTTGGCGGAAGCTGCTTTGCAGCCCCGATATTGTCACGCAAGTCGCGCGCGTGTAGCGCGTTGCGGTGCAAATCGCTTTTGCATATCCTGCAAAGATGACGGATTATCGCTTCGCCGAGCATCTTGCCGCCTTCGTCACCGCTGCGCGCGAGGGCAGTTTTTCAGCCGCAGCCCGTGTGCGCGCCTCGACGCCATCCTCGGTGGCGCGGCAGATCGATGCGCTTGAGGATCATCTCGGTGCTGCGCTGTTCACGCGCTCCACGCGCATGGTGCGGCTGACTGAAGCGGGCCGGCTGCTGCTCGACCGCGCCTCGCCCATCCTCGATGCGCTCACCGATGTCCGCGCCGAGATCGCTTCGCTCGATGGCGCCGTTGCAGGCACTTTCCGCGCCGCCTGCCAACCGACCTTCGGCAAGCGTTTTGTCGTTCCCGCCGCCGAGCAGCTGATGCGCCGCCACCCAAGCCTGCGTGTCGAGCTCGATCTGACCGAGCGCTTGGCCGATCCCGTCGCCGACCGCATGGACGCCGTGATCCGCGTCGGCCATCTCACCGACTCCACGCTGATCGCGACAAAACTCGGCACCCAGCGCATGGTGCTCTGCGCGAGCCCCGATTATCTGAAGGCTGCCGCGCTTCCGCTCTGCCGCGCTTCCGCTCTGCCGCGCCACGCTTCTCACCCACCGCCTGCTCGACAAGCTCCATGGCGACGACCTCCTGGGCTGGCGCGACGTGCTCGGAGCCGGTCAGGCCGAGATTAACCGCCAGACAGTCTTCCGCTGCGACGATTTCGAAGGTTTGCGCGATGCGGCATGCCGCGGCCTCGGTGTCGCGCGGCTCGCGTCATGGATCGTGGCGGATGACATCGCCCGCGGCAAGCTGGCGGCGATCCCGGCGCGGAATGCGAAGGCCGGCGAGCAGGGGATTTTCGTGCTGCGGTCGCTGGCCAAGCCGACGGCGACGTATCGGGCGTTTGTTGCGGCGGTGAAGGAGGGAATGAGGGCAGCGGCGGGATGAAGGGGCTCGGATCGGACGAGGCCGTCCGCAGTCGGGTTTTATCCTGAAGGTTGGTGTGTGGCGTCGTTTGCGACAACTCTGGATTGCTTCGCTGCGCTCGCAATGACCGAGTTTTGGAACGGCTGTGGTGCCAAGCGACTTCGCCATGGGGTTATGGGGCCGGCCGGATGACAAGACGACGGAGGTCAGGACGGCGACGGCAGGAACTTTCCTTCTGCCCAAATGTTTTGCTCGCCGGGTGCGGGGCGCACAGGAGAAAACTCCCTTGGACAAGAAGATCGCCGGACTATTGGGCGCGGTGGCCGCGCTCGGCACCGTTGCGTCAACCGAAGCAGCGCCGCTGCCCCCGCCGTCGGAGGTGCTGCAGGCCAACTCCTATGCCGACCTGCTGGCGCCGATCCCCAATGCAGGCGCGATCCTGCATGCGATGGACCGGCAGGATGATGCTCGCCCCGCCGAGGCGACGGTGCAGCTCGTGCAGTACCACCACCACCATCATCATCACCACCGCACGGTGATCATCACGCAGCACCGGCGCTATGTCCGGCATCATCATCACCATCACCACCACCATCATCACCACAGCCACTACTGATCCGGCAAGACGGAGACGGCAGCGCCGCGGCAAGGCCGCGGCGCTAGCGCGTCACGACCTGCGCCACCGCTGCAAACGCCTCGGTGATGACGCCGTCGCGGGCGAACGGCAACAGCCGCTGCTCGACATCGGCAAGCATGGCGTCGACCTTGTCGCCGAGCACCTCGGGCGAGGACGAGGAGAAGGTCAGCACCCGCCGCGCCAGGTCGCGCACACTGATCGTGTGGCTCGCCTCGGTCCTGATCGCTTGCGCGAGATGGAAGGGGCTGTCCCTGAAGAACGGCGCGGGATCGCGGCGGCTCGGGTTGCCGGTGCCGGACTCCGCCCACAATTGCGGTGACGACCAGGCGCGGCGCGCGGCGTTGTATTCGGTGAACCAGGGATTCCCGGGCGACGTCACCGAGCCGCAGATGAGGACGCGGCCGCTGCGCGCAACCAGCGTCTCGAAACGTTTCAGCGTCGCCTCGCGGTCCATCCAGTGCAGCGCGCGGCCGATGGTGACGACGTCGAATGACCCGACATCGGACGGCAGCGTCTCCACCTTGCCCTCGATCAGCGTGAGATCGACGCCCGCCCGCGCCGCGCCCTCGCGTGCGGCGGCCAGCATGCCGGGCTCCGGATCGACGCCGACGAGGCGGCCGACATGGGGCGCAAAGCCGAGTGCGAGCAGGCCGGGCCCGGTGCCGAGGTCGATCAGCGCATGATGGCGCGAGAGCTTGAGCTGCTCGGCGACATTGCGGAAGAAGGCCGGCGGATAAGGCGGCCGCAGCGCCTCATAGAGGCCGACGGTGGAGGCGAAACGTCCCATGAAAATGGACCCCTCGAGGACTGCCTCAGCTGTCATCGTCCGCGAAAGCGGACGATCCAGCATCCCAGAGGCGGTTGTGATCGAGCCGAGACAGCACGGAATACTGGATACCCCGCCTGCGCGGGGCATGACGACTCACAGTGTGGCGAGGGGCGCGCCCCCATTTGCACACCCCTCACACATGCTGTCCGCCGTTGATGTGGATCTCCGCGCCGTTCACATAGGAGCTGGTGTCGGTGCACAGCACATAGATGATCTTGGCCACCTCGTCCGGCGTGCCCAGGCGATGCATCGGGATCTGCTCGGCGACGATCTTCTCGGTGCCGGGCGAGAGGATCGAGGTGTCGATCTCGCCCGGCGCAATCGAGTTGACGCGCACGCCGACGCGGCCGAAATCGCTCGCCATCTCGCGGGTCAGGGCTGCCAGCGCCGCCTTCGAGGTCGCATAGGCGGCGCCTGCGAACGGATGCACGCGGGAGCCGGCGATGGAGGTGACGTTGACGACGCTGCCCTTCACCCGCTTCAGCTCCTCGATGAGGCCGCGTGCGAGCATGATGGGCGCGAAGAAATTCACCCGGAACACGTGATTCCAGGTGTCGAGGTCGGTGTCGACGGAGCCGAGCCGCGCGCCGCCGGCGCCCTTGGGCGAGATCGCGGCATTGTTGACCAGCGCGTGCAACTCGCCGCCGTCCAGCCGCTTCCTGATTTCGTCGACCGCGCGCAGGGTGTCCTTGGGGTCGGAAAGGTCGACCTGGATATGGTCCTCGGGTCCCGCGTCCCACGGGCACTCCTCCGGAAAGGCATGCCGCGAGCAGGTGATGACGCGCCAGCCCGCCGAGGAAAAGCGGATCACGGTGGCGTGCCCAATGCCGCGGCTGGCGCCGGTGAGCAACAGCGTCCGCCGCGGCAGATTGGATGGGTTCGGCATGTCCTAATCTCTCAGTCTCGCTCCGTCATTCCGGGGCGATGCGAAGCATCGAACCCGGAATCTCGAGATTCCGGGTTCGGTCCTGTCGGGCCGCCCCGGAATGACGGAGACAAAATCGGGCGCCTCGCGGCACAGGCAATCATGGTTCACGGATACATCCGCACCTTGCTCCAGGCGTCACCCGGGGTGTCGCGGCGGAACTCGATGCGGTCGTGCAGGCGAAACGGGCGGTCGTGCCAGAACTCCATGCGAAGCGGCGCGATGCGCCAGCCGCTCCAGCCCGGCGGTCGCGGCACCTCGCCGATCACATATCGGGCGGCAACCTTGGCGATCGCCTGCTCGAAGGCAAAGCGGCTCTCGAGAGCTTCCGATTGCTTCGAGGCCCAGGCGCCGATCTGTGCCTGCTTGGGGCGGGTGGCGAAATAGGCGTCGGCCTCGGCATCTGTCACGGGCGACACAAGGCCGCGGATGCGGACCTGCCGGCGCAGCGACTTCCAGTGGAAGAGCAAGGCGGCCTTGGGATTTGTGGCGAGTTCGCGACCCTTCTGGCTCGCTATGTGGCTGTAGAACACGAAGCCTGCGGCATCATAGTCCTTCATCAGCACCATCCGGACGTCGGGCAGGCCGTCGGCATCGACCGTCGACAGCGCCATCGCGTTGGGATCGTTGGGTTCCGACTTCACGGCTTCCGCGAACCAGTCCGCAAACAGGGCGAACGGCTCCTCGGCCGCAGTAAAATCACCGGATGTTAAGGGGGCCTGTTGTTTGATGGAGGTGGTGTCGTTCATGTAACTGGAGCCGATGTTTGCGCGTCCCCGGCGCAGAAAGCCAGCCGCGGTACTGCCACGTCTTGTATAGGGTCCCCCTATATAGGGCATGGGGCGGCGTTGGCCTATTGCCGATGTCGGCCAAAGGCGCCGCGCTTACACTGATTCTGATCGGCTTGAGCGCCGGCGGTTGCAGCCTGTCGCGCTCCGGCGCCGACAAGGCCTTCGCCAAATATTCCGACGACGACGTCACCGGGTCGATTCCCATGCCGGCCCAGCCGAAGGCTCCGACCGAGACCGATCTCGCCTTTGCCCGCAACGCCGCCTCCGACGTGTTGACCAAGGGCGACAAGGACGCGAGCCAGCCCTGGGAAAACCCCGAGACCGGCGCGCGGGGCTCGGTGACGCCGATCGCCTCGAGCTATGCCGCCGAGGACGGCCGCACCTGCCGCGACTTCCTGGCGAGCTATGTCAATGGCGACACCGAAAGCTGGCTGCAGGGCGCCGCGTGCAGGGGCGGCAATGGCCGATGGGAAATTCACACGCTAAAACCCTGGAAGCGGGGGTAGAAGCGGTTCACGTCATGAGTTGGTCGAATCAGCCGAAGCCACGGGCTCGCCTTACCTCTCCCCGACGGGGAGAGGTCGGATTGCGCAGCAATCCGGGTGAGGGGTCTCAGCTCCCACGAAGGACTTTAACCCCTCACCCGATTTGCTGCGCAAATCGACCTCTCCCTTTGGGAGAGGTGAAGAAAGGCCGTTGCAAAAATGCAACGAAATCACCAGATGAAAACCAAGGGGGGCCGATAGGCTCCTGCTGGGTTATAACTGGGATTTCCGAGAAGGAGTTTTGAGGGATGCGCGACCCCTATGAGGTCTTGGGGGTGCCGCGGAGCGCGAGCGCTGCGGCCATCAAGAGCGCCTATCGCAAGCTCGCCAAGAAGCACCACCCCGACAGCAACAAGAACGATCCGAAGGCTGCGGAGCGCTTTGCCGAGATCAACTCGGCCAACGAGATCGTTGGCGACGAGGAGAAGCGCAAGCAGTTCGACCGGGGCGAGATCGATGCCGAGGGCAAGCCCCGCTTCGCCGGTTTTCCGGGCGGCGGCGCGCGCGGTCGCGCCGGTCCGGGCGGCTTCGAGAGTTATACCTTCCGCTCCGGCGGCGGCGGTCCTGGCGGCCCCGAGGGCAATGCGTTCGAGGACATCCTTAACAGCATGTTCGGTGGGGCCGGCGCGCGTGCCCGTCGTTCGGCCGGAGCCGGCGCCGGCGGGCAGCCGTTCGAGTTCGACATGGGCGGCGGGGTCGGCGTCGATCTCGACCTCAACGTTTCCATGAGCGTGTCGCTGGAAGAGGCGGTGAAGGGCGGCGAGAAGCGGGTGCGGCTGCCGACCGGCAAGGAGCTCAACGTCAAGATTCCGGCGGGCGTCTCTGCCGGCCAAACCATCCGACTGAAGGGCCAGGGGGAGACCGCGCCCGGCCATCCGCCGGGCGACCTGCTGATCACCATCGCCATCGCGCCCCATCCGCACTTCAAGGTGGATGGCATTGACCTGAAGCTCGAGCTGCCGATCACGCTCTATGAGGCGGTGCTCGGCGGCAAGGTCCGCGTGCCGACGCTGACCGGCGCGGTCGAATTGTCGATCCCGAAGAACACGTCCTCGGGCCGCACCTTCCGCCTCAAGGGCAAGGGGCTGCCCAAAGCAGGCGCAACCAACGGGGACCTGTTTGTCACCACCCGGATCATGCTACCGGACGGGAACGACAGCGAGCTTGAAGCATTGATGCAGAAATGGCGTGACGCGCGTCCCTACAATCCGCGCAGCGATCTCTGATCGCCACTCCTCGCGAGCCGGACCCGAATTGAAGAAGACGATCTGAAGAAGAACACGTGAAAAAAGGGTGCGGCCTCGAGGGGGGACCAGCGCGGTACAAAACCCCAACTCGAGGCCGCTTGCGTCGATCGGCGGATCGAACGCACGCTCATTTTCTCGTGAGGAAGCGGTGCGATAATGAGACGCACCCAAGGCTTGATTCCAGATATTCAATGTCGGAATTGGGACGTGTCTTTTTCATCACGCCAGCAAAACGCGACATGCCATCGGCGCGCTGCCAGTAGTTGTGATCGCACGCAGTGCAGGAGGGCCGCGCGATGCTGATGGCGAGCGGGCTTGGGTGAGGGGACGCGTCGGCGAGGCGCTATCTCACCGCTGAATTCGGGGACGCCTATGGCCACCTTCTCCGCCCAAGGGGAGAAGGGGCGGAGCCATCGCCGGATCAATTCAGCCGCCGCTCTTGTCGACCTGCTCGTAGACCGCCCGCGCCACCTGCGTGAGGCGTTCGCGGTCGTTGCCGCCGGTCACGACATAGCCGACGCCGTGGTCGGCCCAGAACATGGCGCTGTCCTTGTCGAGCGTGGTGTAGCGCATCTGCGCAGCTTCGGTCGCCGCCTTTGCGGTATAGATGGTGAAGCGCTCGCCGGACGAGCTCTCATACATCAGGAACGATGCCGGACCGTTCGGACCGGGCAACAGCCGTCCGCCGACCAGCTTCAGCCCGGAAGACGCCAATTCGGGCGCCCGCACGTCCCAGCCGCAGCGCTTGGTGAGCCATTGCTGCAGATGCGTGCGCTCGCTGCCGGGCACCTCGACCGGATGCCGCACTTCCACCACATAGAGCCGGTGCGCATCCAGCGCGTCCGCGGTGAAGCTCTGCAGCAGTGCGGGCGCAGCCGCCTCGCCCCGCGCGAACCAGCCGACGCCGCCGCCGGCGACGAATGCGATCAGCGCTGCCGCGATCGAGCCATAGACGAAGCGCCGCGGCTGTCGCTCCAGCCGCTCCAGCTCCAGCCGCTGCGGCACCGGCTCGTTGGCCACGGAATCGTAGCGCGCATGCAGCGCCTCCGCCATCGTGCGCCAGGACTGCACCCGTTCGGCGTCCTCGGGGTGGGCGGCAAGCCAGGCCTCGACGTCACTGCGCCGTTCGGCCGGCAGCTCGCCGTCGACATAGGCGTGCAGCTCGTCCTCGGTAACGGGAATGGTGCGGTCGGTCATGGCCAATATCTCATTGCAATCAAATTCGGCGAATTTCGCATCACTTCACCCGGCGCAGCGCCGGTCGCTCACCCTCGAGCGAGGCTTTGACATGGGCGCGGGCGCGCGCAAGCCGGGACATTACGGTGCCGATCGGCACGCCCTGGATGTCGGCGACCTCGCGGTAGCTCAATCCCTCCAACACCACGAGCAGCAGCACCGCGCGCTGCTCCTCCACCAGCGTCGACAGCGCACGCGCGATGTCGCGGCTCTCGGCCTCGGTGCCGCTGGCATCGGGATTGTTGTCGAGCAGCGGCATGAATTGCGGCCGCCGCGCCAGCGACCTCCTGCGGTTCTTGTTGAGGTTGGTCAGGATCGTATAGAGCCAGCTCCTGATGTCGCCGCCGAGAAACAGCCGCTCGGAGCGTAGCGCCCGCACCAGCGTATCCTGCACGAGGTCGTCGGCGATATCGGCATCGCGCGCAAGCGCGCGGGCATAGCGGCGCAAGGCCGGGATCATGGCTTCCACACTCTGGCGAAACGCGCTCATTTGCGGCTCGGTCTCAAACTCGCGGCAGGCCGCGCAACATGCGCATTCGCCCCCCGTCATGGAGAACCCCCAAATGCCCTGTCTATTCCGGGAGTTAGATTAGCACTGTACCGCAGCTGAGCGCTGGTGTACCTCCAGATGCTCCGTCATTCCGGGATGGTCCGAAGGACCAGACCCGGGATCTCGAGATTCCGGGTTCGGTGCTTCGCACCGCCCCGGAATGACGGAGCAATAAATCACATGCGAAGCGGGAAGGCGTAAATGGCCCAGATTTCAGGTCTGATGCAGGGCAAGCGCGGGGTGGTCCTCGGGGTGGCCAATAATCGCTCCATCGCCTGGGGCATCGCGAAGGCCTGCCATGCGGCGGGCGCAGAGATCGCGCTGACCTTTCAGGGCGACGCGCTGAAGAAGCGGGTCGAGCCGCTGGCAGCCGAGATCGGCGGGCTCGTGCTCGGCCATTGCGACGTCACCGATGCTGCGACCATCGACCAGGTGTTCGATGTGCTGAAGGAGCGGTGGGGCAAGATCGACTTCGTCGTGCACGCCATCGCCTTCTCCGACAAGGACCAGCTCGACGGCCGCTATCTCGAGACCACCGCGGAGAATTTCTCCAAGACCATGCTGATCAGCTGCTACTCGCTGACCGCGATAGCCCAGCGCGCCGAGAAATTGCTCACCGACGGCGGCTCGATCCTGACGCTCACCTATTACGGCGCCGAGAAATGGATGCCGCATTACAACGTGATGGGCGTGGCGAAAGCGGCGCTCGAGGCCAGCGTGCGTTACCTCGCCGCCGACCTCGGCGAGAAGAGCATCCGCGTCAATGCGATCTCGGCCGGCCCGATCAAGACGCTCGCGGCGTCCGGTATCGGCGACTTCCGCTATATCCTCAAGTGGAACGAATACAACGCGCCGATGCGGCGCACGGTGAGCATCGAGGATGTCGGCGACAGCGCGCTGTATCTGCTCTCCGACATGTCGCGCGGCGTCACCGGCGAGGTGCACCATGTCGACTCCGGCTACCATGTCGTCGGCATGAAGCGGCCGGATGCGCCCGACATTTCGCTGGCCAAGGATTAGCGGGGGAAGGTCGTCATGCGCGGACGTGATCCGCGCATCCATCCAGCAAGGAAAGTTTCTTGCGATGGATTGCCGGGCGAGGCCCGGCAGTGACGGGAGCAGGGCATGCCGACGATCTATTTCCTCCGTCACGGCGAGACCGACTGGAACAAGGCGGGCAGGCTGCAGGGCACGCTGGACATTCCGCTCAACGCGCTCGGGCGCGAGCAGGCGGTGCATGCGGGCCGCCTGCTCGGCGGGCTGCTCGCGCGCGATGGCCGCGACAAGGATGCGCTGCCCTTCGTCGCGAGCCCGCTCGGGCGGGCGCGCATGACCATGGAGTTGGCGCGCGAGCAATTGCGGTTGCCGCCATCGGATTATGCCCTGGACGACCGGCTGCGCGAGATCGGTTACGGCACGTGGGAGGGGCGCACGCTCGCCGAGGCCGAGGCGCAGGATCCGGAGCTCTACGCGCGCCGCCTTCAGGACAAATGGCGGGTGGGCGCGCCCGGCGGCGAGACCTATCTCGACGTACAGCGGCGGATGCAGGCCTGGTACGATGATCTGCGGACCGACACGGTCACGGTCGCCCATGGCGGCACCGCCCGGGCGCTGATGGTTGCGCTCGGCTTCGAGACGGCGGAAAGCGCGGCCGAGCTCTATGTCGAGCAGGGCGTGGTCTATGTGTTCGGCCCCGACGGGCTGACGAAGTATGGTTAAGGCGTCGTTCTTTCCGCCGTCGTGACCAGGGCCCTGCCACATGCTCCGTCGTTCCGGGGCGGGTCCGAAAGGACCGAGCCCGGAATCTCGAGATTCCGGGTTCGATGCTTCGCATCGCCCCGGAATGACGTTGACAAACGGCGTCTGCGCGAACCAATAACACGCATGTCCTTCAACACCTTCGGCCATATGTTCCGCGTCACCACCTTCGGCGAGAGCCATGGGGTGGCGATCGGCTGCGTGGTCGACGGCTGCCCGCCGCTGATTGCGCTGACCGAGGCCGACATCCAGCGCGACCTCGACCGCCGGCGTCCCGGCCAGTCGCGCTTCACCACCCAGCGGCAGGAGCCGGACCAGGTGAAGATCCTGTCGGGTGTGATGGCCCATCCGGAAACCGGCGTGCAGGTGACGACGGGCACGCCGATTGCGCTTCTGATCGAGAACACCGATCAGCGCTCCAAGGATTATTCCGAGATCAAGGACAAGTTCCGTCCGGGCCATGCCGACTTCACCTATGAGGCCAAATACGGTCTGCGTGACTATCGCGGCGGCGGCCGCTCGTCGGCGCGGGAGACCGCGATGCGGGTCGCGGCTGGCGCGATCGCGCGGAAGATCCTGCCGGATGTGACGGTGCGCGGCGCGCTGGTGCAGATGGGGCCGTACAAGATCGATCGCGCGAGCTGGGACTGGGACGAAATCGCGCGCAACCCGTTCTTCTGTCCCGACAAGGCCAAGGCGGCCTTCTTCGAGGACTATCTCGACGGCATCCGCAAGAAGGGCTCCTCGATCGGCGCAGTGATCGAGGTGGTCGCGGAAGGCGTGCCGGCAGGCCTCGGCGCGCCGATCTATGCCAAGCTCGATGCCGAGCTCGCGGCCGCGCTGATGAGCATCAACGCGGTCAAGGGCGTCGAAATCGGCGCGGGCTTCGCCGCCGCGGAACTGTCGGGCGAGGCAAATGCCGACGAGATGCGCAGCGGCAATGACGGCACGCGCTTCCTCTCCAATCACGCCGGCGGCATCCTCGGCGGCATCTCCACCGGCCAGCCGGTGGTCGCGCGCTTTGCGGTGAAGCCGACCTCGTCGATCCTTAGCCCCCGCCAGACCGTGGATCGCGCCGGCCAGGAGACCGACATCCTGACCAAGGGCCGCCACGATCCCTGCGTCGGCATCCGCGCCGTGCCGGTTGGCGAGGCGATGATGGCCTGCGTATTGGCCGATCATTTGCTGCGCCATCGCGGGCAAGTGGGGAAATAGGCACTACCGCAGATTCGGTGCACCTCGCCCCGCCAGCGGGGAGAGGTCGCATTGCATCGAAAGATGCAATGCGGGTGAGGGGGACTCTCCAGGCAACGAGCTCGCGGATGGCGTCCTTCACCCCGACCGGGGACATGGTGGACGGGTGTTCGGAGACATCGTGGACACTTTCGAGCGTTCCGTCGAGAGGCCGGATGTCGACGGTGGCTATCGCGCCATCTCGCGATGGCCTAGTCTTGCCGTCATGGATGCATCACGCCTGCGAGACACCGTCGAATGGCTCACCGATGGGGCGCGATCGGCGCCGACGCCGGTCGCCTTGATGGCGCAGACCTGCGAGCGGCTGGTCGGGGCCGGCGTTCCGCTCTCGCGGGCGGCAGGCTTCGTGCGCACGCTGCATCCGGACATGTATGGCCGCAGCTTCGTCTGGCGGCCGGGCGCCGAGGTGGTGGTCAATTCCGCCGATTTCGACATCGAGGAGTCGCCGGAGTTCAAGCGCAGCCCGATCTCGATCGTCTACTACTCGGGCAAGGAGGTGCGCTACCGGATGGATGATCCGGAGAGCCGTCGCTTTCCCTTTTTCGACGACATGCGCAGCGCGGGCGTGACCGACTACATCGCGCTGCCCCTGCTGTTCACCGATGGCTCGGTCCATGTGTCGAGCTGGAGCACCGATCATCCGGCGGGCTTCACCGACGGACAGCTCGACGCCTTGCGCGGGACGTCGCGTCCCTTCGCGCGACTTTGCGAGATCTTCGCGCTGCGGCGGACTGCGACCACGCTGCTCGACACCTATGTGGGCAATCGCGCGGGCGAGCGCATCTGGGCCGGCGACATCCGGCGGGGACATGCCGAGACCATGCAGGCGGCGATCTGGCTGTCCGACCTGCGCGGCTTCACCTCGCTGTCGGACCGGCTGCCGCCGGAGATCGTGGTCGACATCCTCAACCAATATTTCGACTGCCAGGTGCCGGCGATCAGGAAGCATGGCGGCGAAATCCTGAAATTCATGGGCGACGGGCTGCTCGCGGTATTTCCGATCGCCAGGGATGGCGGCAATCTCGGCGAGGTCTGCTCGCGCGTGCTGGCAGCGGCGCGCGAGGCGCGCGGCAACGTCGATGCAATGCATTATCCGAGCGGGGAGGCGGTCGAGCGCTTCCGCTTCGGGGTCGCGCTGCACATCGGCGGCATCCTGTTCGGCAATATCGGCGGCATGAGCCGGCTCGACTTCACCTGCATCGGCCCGGCGGTGAACCTCACGGCGCGGCTGGAAAAGATCGCCGGGCAGCTGAAGCGCACGGTGGTGGCGTCCGCAGCCTTCGCCGGCGTCATGACCGAGGGCTGGACCGATCTCGGCGAGTTTCCGATCGCGGGCTTCTCGAGAGCACAGCGGGTGTTCGGCCTGCGCGACGAAGCCGAGCTGTAGATGCCGGGATGACGTCGTCAGACGGGAACGTCAGAGTGTCTGACATGATCAGGCCGGCGACGCGGCAGTGAACTTTCTGGCGGCATCAGCTACTTATTGTTATGGTGCGCGGGAATTTGATGGATTGCTTTGCGCGTCTAAAGGCGCGCGTAATGAATTTGTTTCGGCTCACTTGATCTGAGCCGTCGGTCCGGGCCGTTGTAGTTCGGTCCGACCATAACAGGGCGGTACAGGCCGCGGTGCGCTATGCGCGAGAAGGTTCGCGATATCAGTTCTGCCCGAAAGGGCGGCGCGCCCCCGCAGGGACAGCCGCCGCGCCGTCTCGCCGCGATCGTTGCCGGCGATATTGCCGGCTATAGCCGTCTGATGGAGATCGACGAAGAGGGCACGCATGAGCGCGTGAAGAGCATCCAGCGCGATCTCATCGATCCCAGCATCGCGGAACATCATGGCAGGCTCGTCAAGACGACCGGAGACGGCTTTTTTGCCATCTTCGACAGCCCCGTCGAAGCCGTGCGCTGCGGTATCGTCATCCAGCAAAACATGTTCGGACGCAACGCGCTATTGGCGAAGGAGCAGCGGATCGAATATCGGATCGGCGTCAATCTGGGCGATGTCATCATTGAGGAAGACGACATCTATGGCGATGGCGTCAACATCGCCTCGCGCCTCGAGAGTATCGCCGAACCCGGCGAGGTCTTCATCTCGGGCGGCATTTACGAGCAGATCAAGAACAAGCTTGTCTGCGGGTACGAGTCGCTCGGAGATCGCCGGGTCAAGAACATCACCGATCCGGTGAGAGTCTATCGGGTGCTGGCAGACCCGGCTGCTCTCAGCAAGAGACGGCGGCGAGAGAACGTGCTGATCTTCATGCTGGGTATCATCATGCTGGGGATCGGGGTTGCAGCGCTCTGGCATTGGCTGCCATTTCCTGATGGAAAAATGCGAGAGCAGGCTTCGACCTCGGCGTCGTCGCCGACCTCGAATGCGCCGGCGAAGCCGCCGCCCGCGTGGCCGCAAGCCGCACAGCAGGCGCCCGCCGCGCCCTTTGCTCAACAGGTGCCGCCGCAATCCCAGCCTGCTCCCGCCGCCTCGCCGGCGAAGACGCAGGCAGCTTTGCCAAACACGGTGCAAAGCGCACCTCCAGCGCCGCAAACGCCGGTGATCCTTGAACCCGAAATGAATCCGCTTCGGGGCGGGACCTTCATGATGGGCAGCAATGATGATGCGACCGAGAAGCCCGTTCACCAGGTGAGCGTCAAGCCGTTCGCGATCAGCCGTTATCCGGTGTCCAACCGGGAATGGAACCAGTGTGCCGCGGCAAAGGCCTGCGCGTTCACGTCAAACGGCAAGGATGATGCCCCGGTCACCAATGTGAGCTGGAGCGACGCCAAGCAATTTGTCGCATGGCTCGCGGAGGTGTCGCACCGGAACTATCGATTGCCGAGCGAAGCCGAATGGGAATATGCGGCGCGCGGGGGCACGCAAACACGCTATTGGTGGGGCGATGAGTTTCAACAGGGCATGGCAAATTGCAAGACCTGCGCGGATGTCGCGGTCGCGGAACAGCCGATCAAGGTCGGCAGCTTCAAGCCGAACCCGTTTGGGCTGTACGATATGGGCGGAAGCGTCGACCAGTGGGTGGAGGATTGCTGGCACAAAAGCTATCACGGCGCGCCGTCGGATGGTTCAGCATGGGTTGAGGCCGACTGCGGATCGCATGTCATCCGGTCCGGGTCCTGGAAGAACGACTCGCGCTATGTCCGCCCGGCGAACCGCGACAGCTACGACACCAACGTTCGATATCCGACACATGGATTTCGGGTTGCTCTCTCGCCTTGAACGTTTTGAAGGAGCGCGCTCATGAGGACCATCCGGCTCATCGCGCTGGCACTGGTGCTGGTATCCGTCCCGTGTGCCGCGCAGGCGCAGGGAAAGCCGGCGGCCAAGGAAGCACTGCTCTATTTTATCTGGCCGCAGAACGGCGCCGTCATCAAAGGCGGCTTCTGGTGTCGGTTTGGACTGCGCAACATGGGCGTCACCCATGCGGGCGACGACTTTCAGAACAGCGGACATCATCATCTGTTCGTCGACGTCAATGAACCGCTCAATCCCGACGAGCCGATCCCGCAGGACAAGAACCACCTGCATTTCGGCGCGGGTCAGACGGAAACGCGTCTCGAACTGCCACCCGGCAAGCATACGCTCCAGCTTGTGCTGGGTGATGCCAAGCATTACCCGTTCAGCCCGCCGCTGGTTTCAGAGAAGATCACGATCACCGTCAAGTAGGCGCGTGTCGCATCGGCCGCGACCGCCTCACTCCTCCGGCTCGGTCGTGAACAGCAGCGGGTAGCCCTTGGCGCGGCCGGCATCGGTGGCGCGGGTAGCCTTGGTCTCGGCGACGTCCTTGGTGAAGACGGCGACGACGCAGACGCCGCGGCGATGGGCGGTGATCATGACCTTGTAGGCCTCGTCCTCGGTCATGCGGAATTCGGACTTCAGCACCATCACGACGAAGTCGCGCGGCGTGTAGTCGTCATTGACCAGGATGACCTTGTGCAGGCGCGGCCGCTCGACCTTGGTCCTGACCTTGGTCTTGCGCTTGGTGACGGTGTCGATCATGTGCAGGCGGCATCTCTGATTGACGTCTGCCGCCAGAATATAGCCTTCGGGCCGCTTCCGGAACCGCCCGTTTCCGTCTGGCTTGCCTGCATTGCAGGGCGCGCCCCGCCTGACTTCCGCGCAATCGCCGCCTGGCTAACTCGAATGTGAAGGCTTGCCGCGGTTCGTGCTTTGCGCGGCCGCATTTGCATGTCACCATCCCGTCACAACATTGGAGGGCGGCTATGCGCTGGTTTGCTTCGATGGGGGCTGTGCTTTTCGCCGGCGTGCTGGCCGGCGGCGATGTGGCAAGCGTGGCAGCGCCAGGTCTGCGATCGCCAGGTCTGCGATCACCAAATCCGCAGTCCGAGGCGCCGCGGCAGATGGCCGACCGGGACAATGCTGCCACCGTCGATGTCGAGCTGATCCTCGCCGTCGACGTCTCCTACTCCATGGACATGGACGAACTCGCGGTCCAGCGCGAGGGCTATGCCCAGGCGATCGCATCGAAGGAATTCCTGCAGGCGCTGAAGAGCCTCCCGAACGGCAAGATCGCCATCACCTATTTTGAATGGGCGGCCTCCAACGACCAGAAGATCATCATTCCCTGGCGGATGATCGATGGTCCGGAATCCGCGGATGCCGTCGCCGACGAGATCATGAAGACGCCGATCCGCCGCGCCTCGCGCACCTCGATATCGGGGGCGATCTATTTCGCGATGCCGCTGTTCGACGAGAGCCCCTACAAGGGCCTGCGCCATGTCATCGATATCTCGGGCGACGGCCCCAACAACAACGGCGCCCCGGTCACGCCGGCCCGCGACGAGGCGCTGTCGAAGGGCATCATCATCAACGGCCTGCCGATCATGGTCAAGGAACCGTCCTACTCGACCATGGATATCGACAATCTCGATTGGTACTACAAGGACTGCGTGATCGGCGGCCCGGGCGCCTTCGTGGTGGCGATCAAGGATCGCGAGAAGTTCAAGGAAGCGATCCACACCAAGCTGATCCAGGAGGTCGCGAGCCGGATGCCGGCGAAGACGATCGTGCCGGTGGCCGACAAGGAGCCGCGGGTCTCCTGTTTGATCGGGGAGAAGATCTGGCAGGACCGCTGGGGGCGGTAGCGGCAGCGAGACGATTTGCCTCACCCCGGCGCGCAGCCGTGCTTAACCGCGCGTTAACCACGGGGCGGTCTTATCGCGGCGATGACCACGATCAGCAGCAGCACCAGCCAGATCTCGCCCGCCTCCGAGCGGGTCTATCATCAGAGCAACCTGCTCGGTGACTGGAAGGGGACGTGGACGAAGAGCGGCCAGCCGGTCGAGTTCAAGGTCATCAACATCAGGGGCACCCAGGCCCAGGTCGAATATACCCATAACGGGCATACCGAGCGGGGGCTCGCCGATGTCAGCGGCGCCACCATCAGCTTTGGCGACGTCACCATCGGGACTAAAAACGGACAGAACGCGGCGCTGGAATTCTCGGTCGGGACCGCGAAGATGACCGCGATCCTGCAAAAGCAGGCTTCGACCACCGAGCAGAGCCAGCTGGTCGGAAGCTGGAGCGGCTATTCGACCGCCAACGGACAGAGCGCATTCTTCCAGGTCGTCTCGGTCGACGGCAGGGATGCCCAGGTCAGCTACACCGCGAACGGCGGGACGACCCAGAAGGGCACGGGCACCGTGTACAAGAACACGGTCATGTTCGGTAAGGCGCAGATCACGTCCAACGATGGCCAGACCGGAAACGTGATCCTCCAGGTTGGCCACAACTCCTATTCGATACCCGTGACCAAGAAGAAGCCGACATCGAGTTCGTCGTCATCGGTCAACAAGGTGGCCTGACAGCGAGCACGTTCACGCGCCGGGTCGTATCGACCCGTCACCCTTCGAGGCCTCCGCTGCGCAACGGCGCCTCAGGACGACGGTTCGACAGCTTCACATGCTCTCGGGGTGACCGAGATAATTTGAAGCTCGCCGATCTCGGAGCTTTCCTATCGTCTGAACCGTGCCACCAGCTCCACATGCGGGGTGTGGCGAAACTGGTCGACCGGAGTCACGGCTTCGAGCCGGTAGCCGCCGTCGACCAGGAGGCGGGCGTCGCGGGCGAAGGTGGCGGCGTTGCAGGATACGGCGACGATGACCGGCACCTGGCTTGCCGCGAGCTTTTGCGCCTGCGCCTGCGCGCCCTGGCGCGGCGGGTCGAACACGATGCAGTCGAACTCGCGCAGCTCCTGCGCCACCAGCGGACGGCGGAACAGGTCGCGCGCTTCGCCCTTGACCGGCTTCAGCCCGGGAGCATGGGCTGCCTTTTGCAGCGACGCGATCGCGGCTGCGTCGCTGTCGAAGGCCGTGATCCGCGCGCGCGCGGCAAGGCGCAGCGCAAACGGCCCGACGCCGCAGAACAGGTCGGCGATGGATTTGGCGCCGCCGCAATGCTCCGCGACCAGCGCGGCGAGCGTCTCCTCGCCGGCGACGGTGGCCTGCAGGAACGAGCCCGGCGGCAGCGGCACCGTTGCCGCGCCCATTTTCACTGTCGGCACGCTGCGCATCAGCACCAGCTCGCCATGCCGTGTCAGCCGCGCCAGGCGGTGCTTTTCGGCTACGCGCGACAGCGAAGCCACCAGGGCAGGCTTCAGCGGGCCCGAGCCGCGGACATCGACATCGAGCCCGCTGTCGGTCGCGGTGACCTGGATGTCCAGCGGCTTGCCGTTCGCGATCAACGGCTCGGCCAGCGCCCAGGCGGCATCCAGCGCGCCGTCCAGCGCGGGATCAAGGATCGGGCAGCGGTCGATCGGGATGATGTCGTGGGTGGACGCTGCGGCATAGCCGACCTTGAGCACCTCATGCGTGCCCATCCGCGCATGCAGCGTGATGCGGCGGCGGCCCTTGCCGTGGGCATCGATCAGCGGCGCCACCGCGCAATCGAGCTTGGCCTGAGTGAGGGCCTCGACGACAAGCGTATGCTTCCAGGCGCGGTAGTGCTCCATTTGCCAGTGCTGGATGGCGCAGCCGCCGCAGACGCCAAAATGCTGGCAGAACGGCGCGATGCGCGCGGGGCTGGCGATCTCGACGGCCAGCAGGCGGCGGCGATCGGGATGATGGCCGGGGACGTCGGCGACCTCGACAGTCTCGCCAGCCAATGCATAGGGCACATAGATGGCGTCGCCGCCCGCAAGCGCGACGCCGTCGCCGCGGTGACCGACGTGATCGATGACGAGACGCTCAACCACGCCGCGCGCCGAGGAAGAACTCGGCGTTGCCGTCGCCGCCGGGAATGGAGCTCGGGAAGACCTCGACATCGGTGCAGCCGAGCGAGGCGGCAAAGGCCGCGAGGTCGTCGCAGACCTTCTGGTGCACGGCCGCATCGCGGATGATGCCGCCCTTGCCATGGGCGCCGTGCGCCTCGAACTGCGGCTTGATCAGCGCCAGCAGATGCATGGGCGCTGCGGCAAGCGACAGCGCGGCCGGCAGCACGAGCTTGAGCGAGATGAAGCTGACATCGATGGTGACGATATCGGGGCGCACGGGCAGGCGCTTGCCCTCATATTTGCGGATGTCGGTTTTCTCCATCGAGACGATCTTCGGATTGCCCTGCAGCGAGTGATGCAGCTGGTCGTGGCCGACATCGACCGCGAACACCAGTGCCGCGCCGTTCGCCAGCAGCACCTCGGTGAAGCCGCCGGTGGACGCGCCGACATCGAGGCAGACATGGCCCTCCACCTCGATCGGATAGCGCTCGAGCGCGCCGGCGAGCTTCACGCCGCCGCGCGAGACATAGGGATGTGCAGGCTTCGCCTGCAGCACGGCATCTTCCGCAATGGTCTCGGAGGGTTTTGCGATCCTCTTGTCATTGGCAACGACAAGCCCGGCTTCGATGGCCGCGCGGGCCCGCGCCCGGCTCTCGAACAGGCCGCGCTCGACCAGCAATGTATCGATGCGTTTGCGAGGCGCCGCCATGTCTCCAACCCCAGTTAGCGCCGATTGGCAGAAAGCCGCTCGGCCGCAAGCCGCACGCAGGTCTCGAATGCGGTCAATTCGTGCCAGATATCCGCGGGCGCTTGCCGCGGCACCACCAGCTCGCAGCCATAACGCGCCAGCGCGTGGATCAGCATCAGATTGTCACTCAGGCCGAAATCTTCAACCGTCAATCCGTCGGCATCCACCAAATGCCCGTCGCGGCCGGTCACCTCGGTGAAATGCCGCAGCCGCTCGGCATAGGTCGTGGGATCGTTGGAATAGCCGAGGCAGAGCTTTCCGCGCCCGGCGGCATAGCCGAGCTCATAGACGGTGCCGGGGTCCGCACCGGCGCCGCGGAACGGCGTCAGGTTGGCGATGATGGCGTCTGCCGCGTCGATCATCGTCTCGTTCGCCTTGAAGATGGCGAGCGAGGCATCGGCGGCGGAAAGATCGACGGTGTTGTCGAGGGGATAGAGGCCGATCAGGCCGTGCCCCGCACAGATTTCAACCTTGCGGCGCCCGACCGCAAGCGCATCCGGCAGGAACACGTCCGGCCCTGCCAGATAGACCTGCATGAGACAAGCTCGCCTTGATCAGGCGAGCTTGACGGTTTCGGTCTTGAAATCCTTGCCCAAGGCCTCGAACACCTTCTTGACGATGCTCTTGGCGTCGAGGCCCGCGCGGGCGTACATCGCCGCCGGCGTGTCGTGGTCGAGGAACACGTCGGGCAGGACCATCGCGCGCACCCGCAATGCGCCGGTGTCGAGCGCGCCGTTGTCGGTGAGCGTCTGCAGCACGTGGGAGCCGAAGCCGCCGATCGAGCCTTCCTCGATGGTGATCAGGATCTCGTGGTCGCGGGCAAGCTTCATCACCAGGTCGACGTCGAGCGGCTTCATGAAGCGCGCGTCCGCAACAGTGGTGGAGAGTCCGTGGGCGGCGAGCTCGTCGGCCGCCTTCTCGCATTCGGCGAGCCTTGTGCCGAACGACAGCAGCGCGATCTTGGAACCCTGGCGGATGATGCGGCCCTTGCCGATCTCGAGCGGAATGCCGACCTCCGGCATCTCGACGCCGCGGCCCTCGCCGCGGGGGTAGCGCACCGCGCTCGGCCGGTCGTTGATCGCGACCTGGGTCGCCACCATGTGCACGAGCTCGGCCTCGTCGGAGGCCGCCATCAGCACCATGTTGGGCAGGCAGCCGAGATAGGCATTGTCGAACGAGCCGGCGTGGGTGGCGCCGTCGGCGCCGACCAGGCCGGCGCGGTCGATGGCGAAGCGCACGGGCAGGCTCTGGATCGCGACGTCATGGACGATCTGGTCGTAGCCGCGCTGCAGGAAGGTCGAATAGATCGCGCAGAACGGCTTGTAGCCCTCGGTCGCAAGACCTGCGGCGAAGGTCACGGCGTGCTGCTCGGCGATGCCGACGTCGAAGGTGCGGTCCGGGAACGCCTTGTTGAAGATGTCGATGCCGGTGCCGGACGGCATCGCGGCGGTGATGCCGACGATCTTGTCGTCCTTCTCGGCTTCCTTGACGAGACTCTGGCCGAATACGTTCTGATAGGCCGGCGCGTTCGGCTTGGCCTTGGCCTGGGTGCCGGTCGCGACGTCGAACTTGACGACGGCGTGGTACTTGTCGGCGGAGGCTTCCGCCGGCGGATAGCCCTTGCCCTTCTGGGTGACGACATGGACCAGGATCGGCCCGGTCTCCATGTCGCGGACGTTCTTCAGGACGGGCAGCAAATGGTCGAGATTGTGGCCGTCGATCGGGCCGACGTAATAGAAGCCGAGTTCCTCGAACAGCGTGCCGCCGTCCATCATGAAGCCGCGGGAGAATTCCTCGACGCGGTTGGCGCGGTTGGCGAGTACCTTGGGCAGGCGCTTGTTGATCTGCCGCGCCGCCTCGCGCAGCGTGCGGTAGGTCTTGCCGGAGTAGAGCCTGGACAGATAGGCGCTCATCGCGCCGACCGGTGGCGCAATCGACATGTCGTTGTCGTTGAGGATCACGATCAGGCGGGAGTTCATCGCGCCCGCATTGTTCATGGCCTCGTAGGCCATGCCGGCCGACATCGCGCCGTCGCCGATCACGGCGATGACGTTGTTGGTGCCGCCGGAGAGGTCGCGCGCCACGGCCATGCCGAGGCCGGCCGAGATCGAGGTCGAGGAGTGCGCGGCGCCGAACGGATCGTAGTCGCTCTCGCTGCGCTTGGTGAAGCCGGAGAGGCCGCCGCCGGTGCGCAAGGTGCGGATACGGTCGCGGCGGCCGGTCAGGATCTTGTGCGGATAGGCCTGGTGGCCGACGTCCCAGATCAGGCGGTCGCGCGGGGTATCGAAAACATAATGAATGGCAGTGGTCAGCTCGACCACGCCCAAGCCGGCACCGAAATGCCCGCCGGTCACGGACACGGCGTCGATGGTTTCCTGGCGCAGTTCATCGGCGACCTGCCGGACCTGTTCCACCTTGAGCCGGCGCAGATCGTCCGGCGTGCGAATGGTGTCGAGAAGCGGCGTTTTACTAAATACGGTCACGGTGTTATTCCAGTTTTGCATGCCGGGGTTTTGAGCACCGGCAGGAGAAGGGTTGGACAATATCGGCGCAGCGAAGGCTTTCCTCGCGGTATTAGTCGCGTCGGGCTCGATCCCGATTCAAACTCTAGCTGCGCCCCGGAACGGTAGTGTGATATACATCACTTTGCTTGGCTTACCCGTCTCAGCCATTTTCTCGAGCGTTTGCAATGGATTAGGATTGCCTTGCGGCGGCAGCCCATCCGTTCCAAGCGCCCACACTTAGATAAGCTTTACACCAAACCTGTCCGCAAAGCCAACCCGTGAGGCATGCCAGCGGCGGGCTGAAGCGGCATCAAGGCAGGGCGATTGGCCCGAAAGTCGTTAACGACTGCGGCGAGCCGAAGGTTCCAGAAGGCCGGGCCGGGCAGCCTCGGGGGAGCCGGTTACGGCAGAATCGATGGTTTTCCAAGCCTCGCACCGCGCGTCGGCGTCCCCGGTGGCGATGGCAAGGGCGGCATCCATGTGAGTCATGCGTTCGCGCAAGGGGACGGGCCCGCAAACGATCATGAAGAAATCATAGGGATGCGGCCGCTCATTGGCCATCACAAACTGGAAATGCACGCGGAAGAACTGCCAGCGCCAGAGATTGTAATGGTCCGGCCTGATCATCTCCCGGAACCTGACCGGGACGATGGTCGGATTGCGCTGCAGCTTGCCGAGTTCGATGCCGTGGCTGCGAATCGGATCCAGCCGGAAGAAGTTCATCACATCCTTGCGCGCCTGGCAGTCGATCCAGTCGATCGACGGCTCGACCGCGAGCTCGCGCAGATGGTCGCGGAAATATTGCGCGGCCTTGTGGAAGCCGATGATCGGATAATTGCCGCCGAGCGTCAAAAGCATGATGCGGGCGCCGCGCTTTCCGAGCGACGGATCGCGCTTCAAGGCGCGCGCCACGATTTCGGTTCCCAGGAACGATCCCGAGCTGTGGCCGACCACGACGATCTCCTGGGCATCGCTCTCCTGCGCCACCTTGCAGAGATGGGCGGCGAAGCGGTCGATGCGCTGGTCCCAGGCGACGCGCTGCCGATGTGCGAGGTCCCAGGTCCAGATCCAGTCGCACAGCAGGTAAAGCACATAGGTGCGCTGCTCGGTATATTTGAGCATGGTCGTGAGCAAGGCGACGAACAGCGCAAATGCCGCCGCAATGCTGAGCGCTTTCGGCAGGCCGAGAGCATCCAGCCCCTTCTCGAACACGAAGGCGAATGCGGCGGTGCACAGGGCTTCCAGCAGCAGCACGACATGCGGATAGGTGATGAAGGTGGCGAAGCGCCAATTGGCCCAGGTGAAGCGGGCCATGGTACCGTTGAAGATCAGCCGCCAGTAGATGAACACCGCCTGGAACACGGTACGCCAGATCGGCTGCGCGAGGTCGCGCTGGATGAAATCCTCAAAGCGCAGGAAGTCGTAGGTGGTGCGGGTCTGCCAGTCCTCGGCCTTGGTCTCGATGGTCCAGGAGGCGAGCTCGTCGTCGGACGAGCTCTGCGGCCGGCCGATCGTGGTCGTGAGCTGATAGAGCCGGGAGAACTTGCGCAGCTCGGTGCGGAACATGCGGTAATATTGCGCAAGGCCGCGCGGGTCGTATCCCTGCACATAGATGATGTGGCGATGATGAACGCGCACGTGTCCCGCCGATCTCTCAACGAATGTCAGCGCAGATGTCGTTCGCCGCTTCCTTCGGAAGAGGTGAATATTGCTGCGACAGCCGGGCCTTCCATCAGGCCCTGGGGGGAA